>ERZ773235.156-NODE-156-length-95563-cov-51.565429_pt1 | contig 95563 bp, 100 predicted proteins | sample MGYA00580522_ERZ773235 | MGnify/ENA primary metagenome ERZ773235 (study PRJEB29015, sample SAMEA2737797) | human gut metagenome | biome: human gut; feature: human-associated habitat; material: faeces | place: China | collected 2012 ... | reverse complement strand
CCATCCGCAGCCATCTCTTTCCCGTCAACAAGACCAGCCTCTATGCACTGCCGGACAATTTCTATAAACGCCTTTGAAAACAGCTGGCTCTCGTTCCACTTCCGAATACGCGTCTTGCTGAAGGTCGAGTGATCTGGAATTTTATCTGCAAGTTCAAATCCGCAAAACCAGCGATAGGCAATGTTGAGTTGAATCTCTTGTACAAGGCGGCGTTCTGACTTGATCCCATAAAGATATCCCACCAGCAGCATTTTGAACATACTGACTGGATCAACAGATGGGCGCCCCACAGCAGGGTAAAACGGCGCAAGCAGATCATAGATAAACGAGAAGGAAATACTTGCCTCAATCTTTCTTAACAGGTGATTGGTCGGTATCAGTTCAGAAAGATCCAGTACAATCATTCGCATCTGCCCGTCTGTTCGCCCCATCATGGATACCACGCTCCTTTGAACCTATTATACCGCATAGCGCACTTCTATGAAGTTTGTCAACAGGTCCAATCCTTGACACTACCTGATTCCACAATCGCTGCTCAACAATTTACCGATGAGGTTCCTTTTAAGGGCTTCTCCTGCTGGCCCGTTGCCCAATATGTTAGACAATTCTACATGCTCCGCTGTTCTGCAAACTGCCAAGCCTTAACTGTCGATAATCAGCATGACAAATTTGTCACGTTCCCATTTACAGCATCCTCATATAGAATAATATCACAAAATGTAAAGGAACGTGGTATATGCAAAAAGTATTGGCCCGATACGTCCTGTGCGATCTTTTGAGAAAACAGTTTAATGGGAACAAAGCGCAGATGGCCCGGCAGCTGGACTTATCAGTCCGGACAGTCTATCGGATTTTGAACGGGGAAGAGGTAGAGCACAATGGGAACACTGCCTTGAGCCGTGCGCTTGATTATTACATTGAACACAGGATCCCACTTGAAAGCGCGTTTCACGATTTCATTATAGAAAACGATACTTCCGGTAAAGTACTGGAGATCTTGCCCAAACAATATAGGGAGTTACTAGTAAAAACAACAACCTTCAGCGTTGATTGAAAAAAGGAGGAAGCCATGACGCTGTTACCTGATCTATTTGATTTTGCGTATATTCCTAATTGGCATGAACAGCTTAATGAACTAGCGGCACTGGCCCTGCCGGAGCCATGGCGATTCAAAAACCCGAGCTACCAAGGTAAGAACTTAGAACACCCCATCCTAGAAAGGTACATACAAAGCGTTTTCCGAAAACAAGTCATCGACTATAATTCTGAGCCAGATCCCGACTATAAACCACGCTACCTTTATATTGTCAACGAATATGCTTGTTTTCACACAGGACTCTACACTAAGCGCTATAAACCGATTTACGGCTGTTTCAGCCGCAACAAGCGGCAGGACAGTATGTTGAATTGGTATCTGCGCGGGTTTGCCGACGAGGTATCCCCCTGGCTTCGTTACCTTTCCCCCTTGCCGGACAAGCCTCTCTACTATATGCCGCAACTCGGTATAAATTACTTCCCCGACTGGCCGATTCGTGTCAATGTCGATCATATTTTGTGCGATCCCGCAAATGTGGAGCGTTTGCCGCAAGAAATCCGTACCGCACGCAATCTGCCCCTTCTCTTGGAAACGGCTGTTGAGCTGGCGCGCAGAAGGGCGGAGGTGACGCCAGGCCTTATCGCGGCGCAGGTGTATCAGCAAAGAGTGCAATACCTTCTGCCTTTATGCCTGCTGGATATGGAGAGACCGGATATAGCCATGACGCTCACCGTTATGGACGGCTACTATCTCGGCATCACCTGTCTCACGCTCGAGATGGCATATCAGAATGCGCGCCTGCTGGCGCGTCCAACGGCGCCTTGGCTGGTCGAACTCGTGGAATAAACGCCGCGAGAGTATAGGTTGCCGCGCCGTCTTGCTCGGTAAGACGGCGGTAACAATATAATAATTTAGCCCGATGGGCGGCACTTAGTGCCGCTTGTCGGGCTTTTTCGTTTATTTCAGGCTAAGTGCTGGCCTGTCGGGCTCCGAAAGGAGCTTGACGCATGAAAATCCGATATGAGGACGCAGAAGGCAAGGTCATTGAGCTAGATGTTTCCACTGAGGTAGGGACATTTTATTTGGCTGCCGTCGAAGCAGAAAAAAAGAACGACCGCAGGAACATGCGACCCGACCGGCACACGCCGCTATCTGCCTTCGACTATGAAGGCTCGGTCTTTGACGCAGGAGTAGATGTGGCAACGGAAGCCCTGCGGCGGATCGAGGCCGCCGCATTGAACGAAGCCATAGCGCGTCTCTCTCCCCGCCAGAGGGAGCTGGTTTCAAAAGTTTACTTTGAGGGTCGTTCTCTGGTGAGTATCGCCGCCGACGAAGGTGTTGGAGAGAGTGCCATCCGTGACCGTATGAAGCGGATTTGCAAAAAACTCAAAAAACATTTGGAATAGACCCTGCGATTTCACCTCTGCCGTGGCTAATAGTGAGGGCCATGGAAAAGAGCCCTTAGAAAGAGGTGAAAGACCATGAACCACAGTCTAAAAATCCGCATTGGCAAAGCGCCTCCCCCGGGCGGCGTTGTCCAATGCAAAACCGTGACCCTGCGGGAACGCCTGCTTGGACGGCTCTTTGGCGCGCCACGCCGCATTATGGTGATCGTGCCCGGTAACAGCGTGAAAGAGTTGGACATCCGGGAAGTGCCGGAAACGGAGGGCGGTAACTGTGCCTGAGGTGAAGCCTGCGCTCCCCATGCCGGTCAAAGCAACGCCTTACCGGCATCAAATTGAAGCGTTCAACTTTGTGTGCAGATTGTTCGGCCTGTTTGCGGGAGGTGGTGCGGATGGAGAAAGTCAAGGTGACGTGCAGCCTGTGCGGCAAGACCCTTCTCAAGCCGAAAAGCCGCGTCCGTGAGAACAACTTCTGCTGCGCAGCCCATTGCCAGCAATGGAACGCCATACGCCTCACGGAGTATAACCGAACGGCTAACCCACTCAATAAGCTAGGCGGCGCGGTATCCTCCCGCAAAAAGCACCGGGAGAAATTCTCCGGCACCGGCGAAGGCAAGGCTTACCGGAAGTTTTATGGCAGGCACGAGCACCGGGCGGCTGCGGAGGCCATGCTGGGCAGGCCCCTGCGGCCCGGCGAGGTGGTACATCACCGGGACGGCAATAAGCTGAACAATGATCCCATGAATTTAGAGGTACTGCCCTCTCAGACGGAACATACCAAGACCCAGCCCCGCGACGGCAGGGGGAGGTGGCGCAAATGAGTTTCACCCACAGTACCGGCGCGGCCCTACTCATGGAAATGGGGACAGGCAAGAGTTTGACCGCTATCGCCGTCACCGGCGCTCTGGCAAACGCTGGCCGAATTCACCGGGTGCTGATCGTGGCCCCACTCTCCATCCTCGGCGTATGGGAGGATGAATTTCAGAAATTCGCGGACTTCCCGTATTGCCTTGCGGTTCTCTCCGGCAGCAGTGCCAAGAAGCTGGATACCCTGCGCCACATGACCGGCACCACCCTGCAGGTGGTTGTCGTGAACTATGAGAGCGCATGGCGTTTGGAAAAGGAGCTGGCTGCATGGAGGCCGGAGCTGATCGTCGTGGACGAGGGCCACAAAATCAAGACCCACAATATTTCGGCCAGCAAGGCCATGCACCGGCTGGGCGCAAAGGCCGGGTATCGGCTGCTGCTGACCGGCACCGTTATCACCAACAAGGCTATCGATGTGTTCAGCCAGTACAAATTCGTGAACCCGGCCATTTTCGGGCACAGCTTCTATGCCTTCCGAAACCGCTACTTCGATATGGTGGGCTATGGCAATCATACGCCGGTCTTGAAGAAAGCAATGGAGGCCGAGCTGACGGAGAAGATGCACAGCGTGGCCTACCGGGCCACAAAGGCGGAATGCCTGGATTTGCCGGAAATCACGGATATGATGCGGCTGGTGGAGTTGGAACCTTCCGCCCTGCGGCTATACCGGGGCCTTGTGAAAGAGAGCTATGTGGAGCTTTCCTCCGGCGAGGTAACGGCAACGAACATATTGACCCGGCTCCTCCGGCTTTCCCAGCTCACGGGCGGCTTTCTCGGCAATGACGAAACCGCCGCTGTGGAACAGGTCAGCACGGCCAAGCTGGCGGCGTTGGAGGACATTCTGGACAGCGCAATGGCCGAGGGCAGGAAGCTGGTGGTTATCGCCCGCTTTCTCCCTGAAATCCGGGCTATCTGTAAGCTGCTGGAAAAGCGTGGGGTTCGATACTCAATCATAACCGGCGAGATAAAAAACCGCGATGAGCAGGTAGCACAATTTCAAAATGAACAGGAGGTTTCCGTGTTTGTGGGACAAATCGCCACGGCAGGCTTGGGGATCACCCTCACCGCCGCCAGCACGATGGTGTTCTACTCATTGGATTACAGTATGAGCAATTTTGAACAGACCAAGGCCCGCATCCATCGCGTCGGGCAAAGCGAACCATGCACCTATATCTTCCTCCTTGCCAAAGGCACCGTGGATGAAAAGGTGCTGCGGGCGCTAAAAAGCAAGGCTGACCTTGCAAAGACCCTTGTTGACGATTACCGCAGCGGCCTCAACCCGTTTGTGGCATAGGAGGATTGTAATGGACTCCAACATTATGTTCGAGCTGGCTGACCGGCTGCGGGAACTGCGTGAGGAAAAAGCCGCCGCCGAGCTTCGGCTCAAGGAACTGTCCGCTGAGATCGACGAGGTAGATTATCGCCTCTCCGAGCTGATGGCGGAAACCGAAACGCAGAACTTTACCCGGCAAGGCCTTATGTTCTGCCTGACAACCAAGACGCGCGCCTCAGCAATGGCTGGGCGCAAGGAGGAGCTGTTCTCCGCCCTCCGGGCAGAGGGCTATGGCGATCTCGTTTACGAAACGGTCAACGCAAATAGCCTCTCCGCCTTTGTAAAAGAGCAGATTGCGGAGAACGGTGATACCATCCCCGACTGGCTGAACGGGCTGGTCAACGTCTTTGAAAAAACCACGGTTGGCGTTCGCAAAAGCGCCAGATAATCAAGGAGGATTTCAAAAATGAGCAAAGAGCTTACCACCACAAGCGGCTTTATGCAGCTTGCTGACTTCAATATGAGCGCCACCATGGCCGAGGAATTAAACGGTCTCGAGGGAGGCTTTGACCGGGTGAAAATCCCATCCGGCGGCAGTACTTTGTTCGAACTGCCGGGCGATACCGACGACGAGCCGGAAACCGTGAAGGAGTTTTCGGCGGTCATTCTCTATCACCATCCACTCCTGCAATACTACCGCGAGAAGTATACGGGCGGCAGCAATCCTCCCGACTGTGGCTCCTTTGACGGCGTGACCGGCGAGGGCGATCCGGGTGGCGCTTGCGCCAAGTGCCCGCTCGCACAGTTTGGCTCCGGCGAAAATAACGGCAAAGCCTGCAAGAGCCGCCGCCGTGTATTCCTGCTGCGGGAGGGCGAGATATTCCCGTTGACCCTCTCCCTGCCCACCGGCTCCCTTAAAGAGTTCACGCGCTACATCAAGCGGCTGCTCAGCAAGGGCAAAAAGAGCAATATGGTCGTGACGCGCTTCACGCTCAAGAAGGCAATAAACGCCAGCGGAATCGCCTATTCGCAGGCGCAGTTTACTGTAGATCGCCCTTTAACCGGTGAGGAGCAGGCGTTGATTAGCGGTCTGACGGAGCAGGTCAGGGGATATAGCCTCCGCATGGGTTTTGAAGCGGACGAGTCCGCCGAGGCGGTGATTGACCCGGATACCGGCGAAATCATTGAACCGCTGAACTGACAATATTGCCCGGAGCGGGAGTGGAGACTTTGCCTCCCCTCCCATATGCCGGGTTGGAAGGAGCCGATATGAATTATACCTGCGTAACAACGCTGAAAAAGATACAGGGCTATTTGGCTGGGGCCGCCATCGTGGCCTTCGACTTTGAAACCTCGCCCACAGAGGAATACCGATCCGAGGATCGGGCCGCGCTGGACGCGCACAAATCGGTCATTACCGGCGTGAGCTTTTCGGTATCCGAGGGCAGCGCCATCTATGTGCCGCTGCGGCACCGGGTCGGGCGCAATATCCAGAAGTCGGAGGCGGTCATGGACTATCTGCGGACGGCTGTATTTGAGAACGCGGCCATTATCAAGGTGGCCCACAATCTCGCCTTTGAGGCCATGTTCCTCTATGCCATCGGCGTGGTGGTGCAGCCGCCCTGCTATGACACCATCGCGGCGGCGCAGCTTACCCTGAAAAGCAATACTCAATTCCGGGGCCTCCCGGATAGCGGCCTCAAAACCCTTGTGCCGCAGCTTTTCGATACGGAGCTGCCGGACTTTGAAACCGTGACAGGCGGTCACGCTTTCGACGAGCTGAACCCGCAGGATGCGGAAACCGTGCGCTATGCCTGCGCCGACAGCGACTATGCCCTGCGGCTCTATCATGTGTTCAACGGCTGGTTCGACAAATACCTGCCGAAGCACCGCTTTATCGTGGAGCAGATTGAAAGCCCCACGGCGGTCTATTGCGGCCTCATGCGCTACAATGGCCTGCTCATGGACAGGACGGCTATGGAGCAAAAACAGGCGGAGGCCGAGGCGCGCCTCTCCAAAATCCGGGAGGAGATCGCCTTTATCATCGGCGACGTGGAGATCGGGGCCAACGCCTCCACCTCCGCTTTCAAAAGTTATCTTTACAATGACCTCGGCCTGCCGGTGGTGAAAACCACTGCCAAGTATCAGGAAGCGGCGGATGATGAGGCCATGATTTTGCTGGCGGAATGGTGCCGGGAAAATCGTCCGGAGCTTACCCGGCTCTTTGAGCTGGTGCAGGAATACCGGCGCTGGGGGAAAATCAAGGGAACCTATCTGGACGGTTATCTGCGGCATATCAACGCCGCCACGGGCCGCATCCATCCCGATCTTATGCCCCTCGGTACGGAAACGGGCCGTTTTGCCGCGCGAAATCCCAATATGCAAAACTGCCCGCGCAAGGACAATGATCCCATCGGTATCCGCTCCATGATTGTGGCCCCGGAGGGCTGCATCCTGCTCTCGCTGGATTTTTCGCAGATTGAGCTGCGCGTCGGGGCCTTCTACTGCCGGGATGAAAAAATGCTGGAAACCTACCGTGACGGCGGGGACATTCACGCGCAGACCACCTCGGTCATTTACAACATCCCCTTTGAGCAGGCGGCGGATAAAAGCGCCGAACATTACAAGGAGCGCCGGACGATTGCGAAAAACTGCAACTTCGGCGTATTCTTCGGACTGTTCCCGCGCGGCCTGCAAAGGACGCTGAAATTCAAGGCGGGGTTGGATACCTCCTTTGCCGACTGTGAAAAGATCATTGCAAACCTGAAATCTGGGTATCCGCAGCTTGCGCTCTGGCAGGAGGTTGTCAAACGGCAGGCCGCCGCGCGCCGGTATTCGGAAACATGGCTGGGCCGCAGGCGCTATCTGCCGAACATCACCTCCGAGGATTGGGGAAAAAGGAGCTTTGCCGAGCGGTGCGCTATGAATACGCCGATCCAAGGCACGGCGGCGGATATTTTGAAGCTGGCGCTTGGCCGCCTGATTGTGGAGCTGCCGCAATATCCGTGGCTACGGCCCCTGCTGCAGATCCATGATGAGCTGGTGTTTGAGTTGCCCGCCGACAAGGTAGCGGAAGCGACGGCGCTGATCCGTTCTTGCATGGAGGCCAAACCATTCCCGGAATTTGATGTGCCGATCATCGTGGAGGGAGCCTTTGGGCCGAGCTTCGGCAGCTTGGCGGAAATGGAGTGAGCCTATGAGCCATGTGAATTTATATAACGCGGAGGGCTATCTTGACCCGACCGCCTATGAAGCCTTGACCCGCATCGAGCGGGAGGCGAAAAAGACCGCATTTCGACCGCTGGTGTTCATCTCTTCGCCTTTTGCCGGGGATACCCGGCGCAACACGAAACGGGCGCGGGGCTTCTGCCGGTTTGCGGTGTCAAAAAACTGTATCCCCGTCGCGCCGCACCTCCTGTTCCCCCAATTCATGGAGGAGGACGATCCGGCCCAGCGCGACCTCGGCATCTTTTTCGGCATGGTGCTCATGAGCAAGTGTCAGGAGGTGTGGGTATTCGGGCGCGACATCACAAAGGGCATGGCTGTTGAGATTGAAAAGGCCAAGCGGCGGGGTCTGCCCGTCCGGTATTTCAGCGACCGGTGCGTGGAGGTGCTCGCTCCATGAGGAAAGCCTTAAACATCCCGTTGGAAGAATTTCTCCGCCCGTTTTTTGACCCTGAGGAGAAGGTCTGCCTGCGGATATTCGACGATAGGAAGACCGGAACCTTTAAGGGGGCCAAGCTGGAAGCGGCGGCGGGCAAAATCGCGGCCATTGCTGACACCCTGTACAAGCACAACGAGAAACACCGGGGTATCTATTTTGTGGTGAACTTCGGCGGCCATGAGGATACGGAGATCACCCGAATCAACGCGCAGTTTATGGAGTGCGACGAGTTGTCTTTGGAGGAGCAGCTCCGGCAGATCGAGGCGTTTCCGCTGGAGCCGTCGCTCATTGTAAAAACCCGCAAATCCCTGCATACCTACTGGCTCATCAAGGACGGCGACGTGGCAGCCTTCCGCCGGGTACAGAAGCGCCTTGCAGCGCAGTTTCACGGGGACAAAACCTGCGTCAATGAGAGCCGCGTCCTCCGTCTGCCGGGCTTCTACCATTGCAAAGAGGAGCCGGTCATGGTGGAGTGTATTCATTTCCGTCCGGAGCTTCGCTATACGCAGGCGGAGCTGGAAGCGGCGCTCCCTGTGGTAACAGACGAGCCTACCGGAGTGGCACCGGCCACAGTCAAGGGTACCCGCAAGGGCCTCATGCTGGTGCAGCGGCGATGCGCCTTTATCCAGTATTGCCGGGGCAACGCAGCCTCCCTGTCGGAGCACGACTGGTATGCCATGATTACAAACCTCTCCGTTTTCGAGGGCGGCGATCAGGTCATCCATCAATACTCGGCGGCCTATCCAAAGTACAAGGCCACTGAAACGCAGGATAAAATCGATCACTTTCTCGCCAGCGGCACTAAGCCCATAACCTGCCGCACCATCGCGGAAAAGGGCTTCAACTGCTCAAAGCTGGTGACCGGGGAATGTGCCTGCAAGGCCCCTGCGGCCCTGTGCTTTCAGGCTCTGACCGTAGAGGAACTGCGCGAGGCCCTTTCCGTCCAGCCGGTGGGCGCTTCCGCTGTGGAAAGCATGGCCGTGGCGCGGGATTTCGTCAAGGACTATCTCTACAACATAGAACCGGTGGTGGCGGCTACCTTCCTCGAATACGAGCTGCGGGAACACTTCGGCATCAAAAACGGCGCGGCAAAAACCCTTGTTTCCTATCACCGAGAGCTATACAAGGAATACCGGCAACACAAGGAAACCCGGCGTGAGGCCGAAGGAGCCGAACTGCCGAATTGGTACGAGCCGACCGAGCGCGGAGGGCTTCGTTTCATTTCCGGCCTGTTGGCAAATCATCTGGCAGAGCAGGTCAACGCCTTTTACGGCGCGGGAAGTTATTTTCGCTATGAGGGCGGCGTTTACCGGCCCAGCGAGGATCTGTGGGCAGCAGCGAAGGTGCGGGAGCACATGCTGCCGCGCTATGCCTCTATGCAAGCCATCAATGATACCGTAGGTCAGTGGCGTATGCTTATTCAGAAGCCGGTGCGGGAGATCAACAGCAACGCCTTCATCCTCAATCTGCAAAACGGCCTCTACAATGCGCTGGACGACAGCTTCAAGGCACATACGCCGGACTACATCTCTACGGTGCAAATCGGGGCCAGCTATGAGCCGGGCGCGGCCTGCCCGCGCTTCGCGGAGTTTTTGCAGAGCACGATCCACGAGGAGGAAATCCCCCTCATACAGGAGATATTTGGCTATCTGCTGGTGCCTGTGAATAAGGCGCAGAAATCCTTCGTATTTGTGGGTGCGCCCAACGCAGGGAAATCGACGCTGCTCTCCGTGGCGCAGGAAATCCTGCTGGGCGCGGATAATGTGTCCAACATCCCGTGGCAGGGCCTCGGCGACCGCTTCAATAAGGCGGAGCTGTTCGGCAAGCTGGCAAATATCTTCGCCGACCTGCCCAGCCGGAGCATTGACGATAACGGTATGTTCAAGGCGCTCACCGGCGAGGACTTCATTACCGCCGAGCGGAAGAACAAAGACCCCTTCTCTTTCCGGCCCTATGCCCGACTGCTGTTTTCCTGCAATGAGATACCGCGCAATTACGGCGACCGCTCGGACGGCTTCTACCGCAGGCTCCTGATTATCCGCTTTGACCACTCCGTGCCCAAGGCGCAGCGTGACCCGAATCTGCGGGAAAAGCTCATTGTAGAGCGCAACGGCATCCTCATGTGGGCCATTGAGGGCTTGAAGCGCCTGATCGCCAACGGCTATATCTTCACGGAAACCGAGGCCACGCAGGCGGAGCTGCGCCGCTACAAGGTAGAGAGCAACAGCGCCCTGCTGTTCGTGGACGAGTGCTGCGAGCTGAACGAGGAGGCGGAATATCCACGCGAGGACTTGTTCCAGCAATACCGGGATTACTGCAATAAAAACGGGCTGAAATCCATGTCGCAGGCCAACTTCAATAAGGACGTGGAGTCTATCAGCCCGTCAATTACCCGTAAAACCGACCGCTTGGGAAAACGCCGCATATGGCGCGGCCTGCGGTATCAGGACTGATTTTTGACAGGATTTGACGGGCATTTGACAGGTCTGAAACAGGCGAAAAGCCTTGCTGCATGGGCCTCCGGACGCTTTTGACGGCTTTTTTGTATTTCTTGCATTGAACCAGATAGGTAAAAGAATATATAGCAAAAAAGAGAAAAATTTTAGAAATATATAAAGAAGTGGAAAATCGCCGTCAAATCCGTCAAGCCGTCAAATCGAAAGAAAGGCGCGCATATGGAAAAAGACATCGTGGCCGCGATCCTGCGGCATTTGAAAGCCCGGCCCCGTTGCTTCGCATGGAAAACCCACGGCGGGATGTACGGCACGGCGGGTATCCCGGACATCATCGCCTGCATAGACGGCAGGTTTTACGCTTTCGAGGTCAAACTGCCCGGCGGGCGGCTTACCCGATTGCAGGACGTAACGCTCAACAAAATTAAGGCCGCTGGCGGCGTTGCTGTCATGGTGACTTCGGTGGATGAGGTCAAACAGGCGCTGGCGGAGAAAGGAGCAGCACAATGACGGCAAAAGAATATCTCGGGCAGGCTTACCGCCTCGACCAGCGCATCAACAGCAAAATCGAACAGGTCTCCTCTTTGAACGAACTGGCGACCAAATGCACGACGTCCCTCACCGGGATGCCCCGCAACCCTAACCACGCCACTTCCCGCATGGCGGATGTGGTGGCGAAGATCATCGACCTGCAGGCGGAGATCAACCGCGACATCGACACGCTGGTGGATCTGAAGCGTGAGATCGTTTCCGTCATCAAGGGCATCGAAAACCTTGAGTTCCAGACTCTTCTGGAGAAACGGTATCTGTGTTTTCTTACCTGGGAGCAGATCGCCGTGGACATGGGATACGACCTGCGCTATCTCCACAAGCTCCATAATCGGGCGCTCATGGAAGTGAAAGTCCCCGTCCTCCAGTAAAGAGGACACTAAAAGACATCGAAAGACACCCCGGCCCTGTGGTATCATTATAATTGCCAAGAGCATAGGGAGAAGCCTTCGCGGGAGAAATCCTGTGGGGGCTTTTTTTTGCCCGGAAGGAGGTGCATCGATGCCAAGAAAACCAAAGCGGCCCTGCTCTTCCCCCGGCTGTCCCAGGTTGACCGACGGCCGCTACTGTGAAGAACACGCCAAAGCCGAAGCCAAACGCTACGAGAAGTATGACAGAGACCCCGCTGTACGCCGTAGGTATGGGCGCGCATGGAAACGTATCCGTGACAGCTATATACAGCAGCACCCTCTGTGCGAGAAATGCGGGGAGACCGGTAAGCTCACGCCAGCCGAAGAGGTGCATCACAAGCTGCCGCTCTCGCAAGGCGGAACACACGAACAGAGAAATTTAATCGCTTTGTGTCAACCCTGTCACTCAAAGATCCACGCTGAACGTGGCGACAGATGGCACAACAAATAAGCGGACTGTGCTGATGTTCCGTGCACAGCCCGCTTATGTTGAGTATGACCTACTTTTTGAAGAGGTCGGAATGTGTGCCGGTATCTACAAGAGTCAAAGTCAGAATGTCGTTTTCGATCAGGTAGATGAGAAGCCAGTCAGGTTTGACGTGACATTCCCGGAATCCGGCGTAGTTACCTGACAGACCGTGGTCGCGGTACTTTTCATCAAGCTGCTTGCCCTGACGCAGCAGATCGACTACCTCGTCCAGCGCAGAGGGGTCAAGACCACGTCTTTTCATCAGCTTGTAGCTTTTTTTATAAGCCGTGGTGAATTTGACCTGGTACATCAGTCGTCAAGCGCCGCTCTGAGTTCTTCCATGCTGGCATATCCTTTCACGTCAGGGTCGCGGGATATACGTCTTGCTTCCGCCATTGCGTTCAGCGTCTGTGCGCTGTACTGTGGTACCTCGACCGCAAACGGTAGCCCGCCGCGGAGGACACACTGATGAAGAAACAGATTTACTGCGGAGGACATATCCAGGCCAAGATTGGCAAAGAGATCATTCGCCTGGGCTTTGATGTCCGAATCAATACGGACTTGAGTGGGAGTTGTAGCCATATGATCATCTCCTTTCGATCCTGCTCATATTATACACACTTTGGTTTACGTTGTCAATCATATAGACAACAATTCAAAAAAGCGTTAACAACCATAGTATGCCCTAGGGGACGGTCAAATCTCCGGGCCCTTTATCCCGTGCAACGGGCGTGGGGTCGCGTGTTGAAAATCGCATAAGTTTCCGGGGGAATAGCCCACGGAGTGAAGGAGGTGTAAAAACATGGGGCAGAGGGGACCTAAACCTGGCTCCGGCGGCAGACCGAAGAAGCCGATCGTGGATAAGATCACAGACGGCAATCCCGGCAAGCGTCCATTGACCGTCATTGATTTCAAAGGCAATGCGGCGGATCTGGAAGGCGAGGCGATGCCCAAGCCAGCCGAGTTCCTTTCTGCAAAGCAAAAAGACGGCTCCACGCTTTGCGCCGCCGAGATATATGAAACTGTGTGGAAATGGCTGTCTGACCGAGGATGCGCCGCCATTGTTTCCCCGCAGCTCATGGAACGTTTCGCTATGGCGAGCGCCAGATGGATCCAATGCGAGTCCATCACCAGCGAGCTGGGCTTTTTAGCAAAGCATCCCACTACGGGTGCGGCGATCCAATCGCCCTATGTGGCTATCGCAAACACCTACATGACGCAGGCCAACCGCCTGTGGTCAGAGATTTTCCATATCGTCCGTGAAAACTGCACCGGCGAATACAACGGTGCGACTCCCCAGGATGACGTGATGGAGCGGCTGCTCCTCGCAAGGAAAGGAAAATAAGCGATGATCGAAAAAGTCAATCCGTGCCACCCGGATAAGGTGGCGGACAGAATCGCGGGCGCAATCGTTGACCTCGCGTATGGCGTGGAAGCCGACCCCAAAATCGCTGTAGAGGTTCTTATAGGTCACGGCGTGTGCCATGCGATTATTGAAACCACAGCCGATATATCCGAAGCGGACGTAGCGGCTGTAATATTCAGAATCGCGGGTGCGGTTCGTGCGGATATCCGTATCGTGCCGCAGGACAAGCGGCTCACAGACAATCAGAAGCATGGCTTCCGCTGCGGCGATAACGGCGTGTTCAAAGGGATGCCGCTGACATTCGAGCAACGGGAACTCTCCCAAACCGCCCGTGAGATTTATGCAAAGTACCCTTTTGACGGCAAGTACATCATGGACGGCAGCAGGCTCATCATCTGCCAAAGCAACGCTCCGGCCGTATCGCTGCGCGAGTTGTATCCGACAGCGGAGATCAACCCGCTTGGCGACTGGACGGGCGGCACGGATGTGGACACGGGCGCGACAAACCGCAAGCTGGGTTCAGATATGGCGGACTCTGTCACAGGCGGCGGTCTGCACGGCAAAGACCTCTCGAAAGCCGATGTGTCCGTAAACATCCACGCCTTTTTGAAAGCACAGGAAACGGGAAAGCCCGTGGTGCTGTGCTGCGCTATCGGCGACACCGCCGTGGACGGCATTCCGTATGTGGAGATCGTGGAGGAAGCGAGAGAGTATATCCGTTCCGTTGGCGGGTTCGAGAAATTTGCGGAGTGGGGGCTGTTCTGATGCTGATTGAAAAGAAACAAACGAAGGAGCTCCTTCCCGCCGATTACAATCCCCGCAAAGACCTGAAACCCGGCGACCCCGAATACGAGAAGCTGAAACGCTCTATCGAACAGTTCGGATATGTGGAACCGGTTATTTGGAACAAGACCACGGGGCATTTGGTTGGCGGTCACCAGCGTTTGAAGGTCCTCATCGACATGGGCATCTCCGAAGTGGAATGCGTTGTGGTGGAGATGGACGAGGAGAAAGAAAAAGCCCTCAACATCGCGCTCAACAAGATCTCCGGCGAGTGGGATAGGAGCAAGCTGGCGCTGCTCATCGCAGATTTGCAGGGCGCGGAATTCGATGTATCCCTTACGGGCTTCGAACCCGCCGAGATCGACGCACTCTTCAAAGAAACGCTCAAGGACTGCGTCAAGGAGGATGACTTCGATGTGGACGCTGAACTGGAGAAGCCCTGCTTCTCCAAGAGCGGAGACGTGTGGACGCTCGGACAGCACAGACTGGTCTGCGGCGACAGCACCAAGGCGGAGACCTTCGACCTTCTTATGGCCGGTCGGAAAGCAAACTTGGTCATCACCGACCCTCCGTACAATGTCAACTACGAAGGCTCGGCGGGCAAAATAAAAAACGACAACATGGCAGACGATGCCTTTTATAATTTCCTCCTGGCGGCATACGTGCAGATGCACGCTGCGATGGCGGACGACGCCTCCATCTATGTGTTCCATGCCGACACGGAAGGGCTGAACTTCCGCAGGGCTTTTGCCGATGCGGGTTTTTATTTGTCCGGCTGCTGCATTTGGAAGAAGCCGAGCCTGGTGCTTGGGAGAAGCCCGTACCAATGGCAGCACGAGCCTGTGCTGTTTGGCTGGAAGAAAAACGGTAAGCATCAGTGGTACACAGGGAGGAAGGAAACCACCATTTGGGAGTTCGATAAACCCAGAAAGAATAGCGACCATCCGACCATGAAGCCCGTTCCGCTGCTTGCGTATCCCATTATGAACTCCAGCATGAGCAATACGGTGGTACTGGATCCATTTGGCGGATCGGGAAGTACCCTCATTGCCTGTGAGCAGACTGACCGAATCTGCTATACCGTGGAATTAGATGAAAAGTTCTGCGATGTGATCGTGAAGCGGTACATTGAGCAGGCCGGCTCTGCGGATGGGGTGGCCGTTCAACGTGACGGTCTGATCTACAAATATTCGGAATTGGCGGTATAAGATGGATAATTTGACCCTTGGCAGTTTGTTTGACGGCTCCGGCGGCTTTCCTTTGGGCGGCTTGATTTCCGGCATTACCCCTGTGTGGGCGTCAGAAATTGAGCCGTTTCCTATTCGGGTAACGACTAAGCGGCTGCCTTTTATGAAACACTACGGCGACATCTCCCAGATGGATGGCGGGAAGATCGAACCTGTGGACATTATCACTTTCGGCTCGCCTTGCCAGGATATGAGCGTAGCGGGCAAGCGCAGCGGCTTGGACGGTGAACGCTCAAGCCTTTTTTATGAAGCCATCCGGATCGTAAAGGAAATGAGGTGCGTCACAAATGGCAAATACCCAAGATACATCGTGTGGGAAAACGTTCCCGGCGCTTTCTCATCAAACAAAGGCGAAGACTTTAAGGCCGTCCTCGAAGCGGTCATCGGCATCGCAGAGCCGGATGCCCAGGTGCCTATGCCTGAAAAAGCAAAATGGCCATATGCCGACGTTTACATGGGAGACGGATGGAGCATTGCGTACCGGCCTCTTGACGCGCAATATTGGGGAGTGCCCCAACGAAGGAAACGCATCTTCCTTGTCGCAGATTTTGCAGGCCGGGGCGCCGGAAAAGTATTATTTGAGTCCGAAGGCGTGTCAGGGTATTCTGCGGAGAGCTTCCGAGCGTGGCAAGGAGCTGCCCGCCATTTTGAAAGCGGCGCTCGAACGCCAAGCATCCGCTTAAGCGACCGAGACGTTATTGAAGCGGCTGGCTTTTGCACGGAGCATTCCGCGAAGGCGCGGTCGATAGGGTATGAAAAAGAGACGTCCCCTACGCTCCGTGCGGGTGTTGTTCCAGCGGCGATTGCCCTGGAGAACCATCCGACTGACCGTCGTGTGAAGGTTTCCACGGGTGGAATGGTACAGACTCTTCCTTCCCGTATGGGAACCGGCGGCAACAATGTGCCGCTTGTGCTAAAGATCCGTTCCGGATGCGAGGGAGGCGGCAAAGGTGCGCTCATCCAAGAGGACAGATCCGCTACACTGTCGTGCAATAACGACCAGACGGTTTTCGTACCATCCGTATATGACGGCAAGCAGGTCACATCAAAGACCAATCGTTCTAACCCGCAACCCGGCGCCCCATGCCACACGCTTGCGGCGGGGAGTGCGGATTCGACGGTGGTCTGCTACGGAATCTGCTCCGACAAGTCTAACGCCATGCTTTCGGACAATCCGCGCAGCGGCGTTTATGAAGCCAACTCCTCGCGCACACTCGATGCAAACGGCGGCAATCCATCCTGTAACCAGGGTGGCATTGCCGTAGTGGAAAGCTATGTTCTTCAAAGTCCCATGATCGGTCGGGAGGACAAGAACGGCTTCCAGGGCGACGGTGTGGATGAGGATATCGCCACCATCGACCGCCATGCGGTGTATGCCATGACCACTGGAGAATTTGCGCAGTTCTGCAAGGAGCGATCGCCAACGCTTATGGCGCGGGATTATAAAGCCCCCACCCTTGTAGCGGAAGGTTTCACCAGCACGATCCAGAACGGGTACACCGTCCGCAGGCTGATGCCTACCGAGTGCGCTCGTTTACAGGGCTTCCCGGATTGGTGGTGCGATGACCTGGGGATCGACGAACCGGCCATGGAGGACATCCGCTATTGGTACGATGTGTTTGAAACGCACCGTAAGATCATGGGGACTTTCTCCAAGCCGAAGACGCAGAAGCAGATTGCCAAGTGGCTGAAAAAACCGTACAGCGACGCCGCCGAGTATAAGATGTGGGGAAACGGCGTCGCTCTGCCGTGCGTGGCTTTTGTGCTTTGCGGCATTGTTTGGTATGCACAAAACACGGGCTGAAATGTGCGGATATAATCTACATCGCAAAAGCGTGGATATAACTGGATATATCGGGACGCCGACGGTAATATGTGACTACCCAAGTAAAGGAGGTCACTACCATGACGATCACAATTAAGGCACAGGGCGCGGACCGCAAACGCCTGGTTCAGAACATTTCCAAGTGGCTGGACGTACCCGCAAAATACTGCGGCGCGCCCACTTTCAACTATGAGGTGGATTACTTTTCCATCGACAAGAACGGCAGCCTGCACTTTGACGACCGCGCCGACAACGAAGTTGTAGAGCGTCTCCTCCAGCACATCTGCGACGCGGGCTTTGATATCGATCAGAGCCACACAGAGGATGGGGCGGAGGAATCCGAAATCCCCGTCCATCGCATTTCCGTGCCCCGCGGCCTTTTTACGGAGACAGGCCTTAAAAACCTCAAGGGCATTATTGCCGCCAAGGGCAAACTCATCCGGAAAGCCCTGGCGGTGGATGCCCTCCCCGTAGAGATCTCGGACACGAAGGTCTCTTTTCCCTGGTTTTCGGGCATACCGGCCCCGGAGGAACTCAAAGCATATGACGCCTTCATTGGTAAGCTGTGCGAAATGGCTCGAAATCAGAAGCGTGTGGTGGCAAGGGAGCGGGAAACAGGAAACGACAAATATGCGTTCCGTTGTTTCCTTCTGCGCCTTGGCTTTATCGGAACCGAATTTAAAACCGAACGGAAGATCCTGCTCCGCAACTTGAGCGGTTCTTCCGCGTTCAAAAGCGGTGCGAAGAAAGGGGACGGCTATGAAGTTTCCGAGTAAAGAAACGGTGGAAGCTGTCCGCAGGCAATTTCCCAAAGGCTGCCGGGTGGAGTTGGTGCGAATGGACGATGTTCAAGCGCCGCCCGCAGGCACAAGAGGGACGGTCACCGGTGTAGATGATATCGCCAGCATTCTGGTTTGCTGGGACAATGGGAGCAACTTGAACGTGGTCTGGGGCGCAGATGCCTGCCGCCGCATTTGAAAGGATACCATCACCATAATATAGACAATTCCAAAGGGAAATCATTGTGTAGTTTATAGTTGCGAAATGCCTGGATATATCCGCGAACAGACGGTAATATACAGCTACCCAAAGGGGAAACAGCGAGACGGAGGACTACACAATGAAAGAATACAAAGCGCTTAGAGCCCAGGTCGAGAACATCAAAACCGAGAACGACCTCAAAAGCGCGCACATCCGCATTTGCCAAGCCTATAGCGCTGGCCGCATCAGCCACGAGCAGTTCATGAAACTGCGAGAGGGGATGATCGCAAGGAGAGCCGAAAAGGGCTTTTCCTGGGGCAAGGGCATTTGAACAAAGGCAATGGAAGTATGCACCATGTGGAAAGAAGGAAGTATCAAGGTTTGCGGAACCATTTTTCATTACTGGATCAAGCAGTACGATGTGGGTTCATACTTTGGAATTGATGGCGGCAGGATTTCAAAGCTGACGCTGAAGCGAAACGGCGAAATCGTCTGCAGCTACGACAGAGGCTGGGACATTAGGCCGGTTGATGAATCGGCACAGCTTGCCCTGGAGCGCCTACTGCAAAGCGAGAAGAAGTAATTAACCCAAGAAGCTAATTTTACCGGAACGAGCCGAAAGGCTCTGTTCCTCTCTACAGCCACAGGGCTGTTTTTTTATGCCCGCACTTGAGGTATATGAGAGGCAGACGCGCTTTTGAGAAGCGGACGGGCTTTTCGGCTTTAGCTGGAAACAGATGATATGGAACCGGTAGGACGAAGGAGGCGACCACGTATCCGAAAGCTGAAAACATATAAGCCGACGCAATTTAAGGCCGGAAGCTCCCGCTACGATAAGGAGGCCGCCGACTATGCGGTCGCCTTTATTGAATGCCTGTGCCACACCAAGGGTACCTGGGCGAGAAAACCCTTTGAACTGATCGACTGGCAGGAACAGATCATCCGGGATGTGTTCGGGACGCTGAAGCCCAACGGTTACCGCCAGTTTAATACCGCGTATATCGAGATCCCCAAGAAACAGGGCAAGTCGGAACTAGCAGCCGCTGTGGCTCTGCTTCTGACCTGCGGTGACGGCGAGGAACGTGCAGAGGTGTATGGTTGTGCTGCTGACCGCCAGCAGGCATCTATCGTTTTCAATGTAGCTGCCGACATGGTGCGTATGTGTCCGGCACTGGCAAAGCGGACGAAGATCCTGGATTCCCAGAAAAGGCTCATATACCTTCCCACGGGCAGTATCTACCAGGTGCTTTCCGCCGACGTTGGAAACAAACACGGCTTCAACACCCACGGCGTCGTGTTCGATGAGCTGCACACGCAGCCGAACCGAAAGCTATATGACGTCATGACCAAGGGCTCCGGCGATGCCCGTATGCAGCCGTTGTACTTCCTTATCACCACGGCGGGCAACGACACCAAGTCCATCTGCTATGAGATCCACCAAAAGGCAAAGGACATCATCGAGGGCAGAAAGATAGACCACACCTTTTATCCCGTTATCTTCGGCGCGGATGAGGCGGACGATTGGACAGACCCCAAAGTCTGGAAAAAGGCAAACCCATCGCTGGGAATCACGGTCGACATTGACAAGGTCAAGGACGCCTGCGAGTCAGCCAAGCAGAATCCCGGCGAAGAGAACGCTTTTCGCCAGCTTCGTTTGAACCAGTGGGTCAAGCAGGCGGTTCGCTGGATGCCTATGGAGAAATGGGACAACTGCGTCTTTACCGTCAATGAGGACGAACTGGAAGGCCGTGCCTGTTACGGCGGGCTGGACTTGTCCTCCACAATGGATATCACCGCCTTTGTGCTTGTGTTCCCGCCGGAGGACGAGGAGGACAAATACATCATCCTGCCGTACTTCTGGATACCGGAGGACAATATCGATCTTCGTGTTCGGCGCGATCATGTGCCATATGATGTGTGGGAGCGGCAGGGATATCTGCAAACGACAGAAGGCAATGTAGTCCACTACGGCTACATTGAAAAATTTATCGAACGCTTGGGCGAGCGCTACAACATCCGTGAGATCGCCTTCGACCGCTGGGGCGCTGTGCAGATGGTGCAGAACCTTGAGGGGATGGGCTTTACGGTGGTTCCTTTCGGACAGGGTTTTAAGGATATGTCCCCGCCCACAAAGGAGCTTATGAAACTGGTGCTGGAAGAAAAAATCGCCCACGGCGGGCATCCCGTCCTCCGCTGGATGATGGACAACATCTTCATCCGCACCGATCCGGCGGGTAACATCAAGCCGGACAAGGAGAAATCCACAGAGAAGATCGACGGCGCGGTGGCGGCCATTATGGCCCTTGACCGGGCCATTCGAGGCGGCGGTTACGACGGCTCCTCCGTATATGATGGGCGAGGGCTGCTGATAATGTAGTTTTTTTGTGGGCAGCGTGTTATAATGCCAAAAAATATAAAGGAGCGTTTAACGTGTCACAATTACCGAAAGAGAAGTTGATTTTCTTTGACACCAATGTTCTGAGTGCAATCGGCAGGCAATCTCCTGAAGCTACGCGAAAAACATGTTATACTATTATGGCTGAAATGAAGTTGGCACTTGTACTAACACCTTTCAATATTTTAGAGCTTGAGAAAATGCCGGATGAAGCTCTGCGTGAAAAAGTCCACGACTTTCTAAGTATGTGCAATGTGGTATTTTTTAAGCCTCAGAACGTGATTTTTGCAGATGAAATAAAGAACTTTTCTCGGCCTGATGAGGTGGTAGAACCGATAATGTTTATAACCACCTTAATCGGAAAACTGAAATATAAGGATGTGTTAGATAATCTGCGAAAAAATAAAAAATACCACCGAGCGTTACATGAGCATTTTGTGCTACTCAAACAACTACAGGCTAAGCTTAACACAAGGCTGCCGGCAACCGCTGATATTTTTGTGGATTTCAGCATTGCAGAGCATCTGAAAGACCAGCTATCAAGCTCGGAAATCGCTTTAGCAAAAGCACCGGAGCATTTTCCTGCTTACAAAGCATTTATGTATAGCATATATAGCAAAGCAGGATCAAAAGGGTTGCGGAAAAAATCGGGTGAAATGAATGATACGGCCATGAGCTATGTGTTCCCATATGTAGGAACCATCGTTACAGAAAGAATTCAAGCCAACTTATTTAGGGACTTGAAAGACCGAGGAAAGATAAGGGCGCTTGAAGATACAAGGATTTTTAAGTATAGCGATATAGTGGATAACACAACGAACACGGTTCATATTGATAATCTCTTATAAAATCTACTGAGAAGCATCTACCTTTGGGAAGATGCTTTTATTATGTTCCAATAATTCCAGCGCGGTTTATTTAGCCGCGCTTATTTTATGTCCAAAGGAGATGGAGAGCATGAGGTTTTTTCAAGGCCTTTTTAAAGCGAGGGATAAGCCCGTAGATGGCCGCCCGCAGAACGCGCTGGGCGGCAGCCGGTACAGCTTCTTCTTCGGCAACACCACCAGCGGCAAGCCGGTGACTGAGCGGACGGCCATGCAGATGACCGCCGTGTATTCCTGCGTCCGTATTCTATCCGAGGCGGTGGCGGGCCTCCCCATCCACGTTTACCGCTACACGGACAACGGCGGCAAGGAGAAGGCTTTGGAACATCCACTCTACCGCCTGCTCCACGACGAGCCGAACCCGGAAATGACCTCGTTTAATTTCCGGGAAACGCTCATGGGCCATCTGCTCTTATATGGCAACGCCTACGCGCAGATCGTCTGCAACGCGCGCGGCGAGGTCATGGGCCTCTATCCGCTCATGCCGAACAAAATGACCGTTGACCGGGACGGCGAGGGCAATCTCTACTACCTCTATTCGCGCGGCTCAGACGATGCGCCCATGGGTAAGGAGAACGGTCAGATCTATCTGCCACCCTCCGACGTGCTGCATATCCCCGGCCTTGGATATGACGGGATCGTGGGCTATTCGCCGCTGGCTATGGCAAAAAACGCTGTGGGCATGGCAATCGCCTGCGAGGAATACGGCGCGAAGTTCTTCGCCAACGGGGCCGCGCCGGGCGGTGTCCTCGAACATCCCGGCACCATCAAAGACCCGCAGAAGGTCAAGGAGAGTTGGAACGCGGCCTATCAGGGGAGCGGCAATTCCCACCGGGTCGCCGTCTTGGAAGAAGGGATGAAGTATCAAACAATCGGCATCTCGCCGGAGCAGGCGCAATTTCTTGAAACGCGGAAATTTCAGATCAACGAGATCGCCCGCATTTACCGGGTGCCGCCGCATATGGTCGGGGATTTGGAGAAATCCAGCTTTTCCAACATCGAGCAGCAGAGCTTGGAGTTTGTGAAATATACGCTTGACCCGTGGATATGCCGCTGGGAGCAATCGCTGGCCCGGAGGCTTTTTAGCGAGAGCGAAAAGCGGGAGTATTTTATCCGTTTCAACGTGGAGGGCCTATTGCGCGGCGATTACCAGAGCCGCATGAACGGTTACGCGGTCGCCCGGCAGAACGGATGGATGAGCGCCAACGATATACGCGAGCTGGAAAACCTCGACCGCATCCCAGCGGAGGCAGGCGGCGACCTGTATCTCGTCAATGGCTCCATGACGAAGCTGGCCGACGCGGGCGCGTTTGCCGCGAAAACAGAAACGGAGGTACAGATAAGTGAATAAATTCTGGAATTGGGCGCGGAACTCCGACGAGAGCCGCACCCTCTACCTTGACGGGGCCATTGCCGAGGAGAGCTGGTTTGACGACGATATTACCCCAGCCGCCTTCAAGGCGGAGCTACTATCTGGCGATGGGGATATTACCGTCTGGATCAACTCGCCGGGCGGTGACTGCGTGGCTGCCTCGCAAATTTACAGTATGCTCATGGACTATAAAGGCAATGTCACCGTCAAGATCGACGGCATTGCCGCCAGCGCGGCCAGCGTGATCGCCATGGCTGGCACGGAGGTACTCATGTCGCCTACGAGCCTGCTCATGATCCACAACCCGCTGACTGTGGCCATCGGCAACAGTGAGGAGATGCAGAAAGCCATCGCCATGCTGGGCGAAGTAAAGGAGAGCATCATCAATGCGTATGAACTCAAAACGGGGCTGTCGCGCACCAAACTCTCGCACCTCATGGATGCGGAAACATGGCTCTCCGCCAACAAGGCCGTGGAGCTTGGCTTCGCGGACGGTATCCTGTTCAAAGCATCCGAGGAGCCGCCTTCCGCGCCGGAGGGATTCGCGTTTTCCCGGCGGGCCGTGACGAACTCGCTTCTGGCAAAGCTGCCAAAGCCACAACAGGCCACAGATAAGCAACCTGTGGAGCCGTTTTTAAAGCGGCTTTTTTTATTGCACCGATAAAAGGAGGATTTCACATGAACAAGATCTTGGAACTGCGCGAGAAACGCGCCAAAACGTGGGATGCCGCCAAGGCTTTTCTGGATACCAAGCGCGGCAGCGACGGCCTTTTGAGCGCCGAAGATGTCGCCGCTTACGAGAAGATGGAGGCCGATGTGGTCAATCTCGGCAAAGAGATCGACCGTTTGGAGAGACAGGCCGCTCTGGATGCGGAGCTGAATAAGCCGGTCAACACTCCGATCACCGGCAAGCCTGCCGCAGTCTCCGCAGAGGAAAAGACTGGCAGGGCTTCGGCGGAATATCGCAAGTCTTTCTGGAATGCGATGCGCGCGAAGAATCTGAGCATGGACGTGGCCGGCGCGCTGCAGGTGGGCACTGACTCCGAGGGCGGCTATCTGGTTCCCGACGAATTTGAGCGCACGCTCATTGAGGCGTTGGAGGAAGAGAACATTCTCCGCTCTCTGGCCCACGTCATCCAGACCAGCTCCGGCGACAGGAAAATCCCCGTAGTCGCTACCAAGGGTACGGCTTCGTGGGTAGACGAGGAAGGCGCGATCCCCGAGAGCGGCGATAGCTTCGGCCAGGTCACGATTGGCGCGTATAAGCTCGGCACCATGATCAAGGTTTCCGAGGAACTGCTCAGCGACAGCGTTTTCGATTTGGAGGCGTATATCTCCCGTGAGTTTGCCCGCCGTATCGGCAGCAAGGAGGAGGAAGCCTTTTTCACCGGCGACGGCACCGGCAAGCCGCTGGGCGTACTGGCGGAAACGGGCGGCGCGGAAATCGGCGTGACAGCTAATGCGGCGGCCACCTTTACCGCCGATGAAATCTTTGACCTCTTCTATTCCCTGAAAGCGCCCTATCGCAGAAGCGCGGTTTTCGTTATGAACGACGCAACGGTGAAGGCGCTGCGCAAGCTCAAAGACAATAACGGCCAGTATCTGTGGCAGCCCTCTCTTACCGCTGGCGCGCCAGATACTCTGCTGAATCGTCCTGTCTACACCTCCGCCTTCATGCCCGTGCTGGAAGCGGGCGCGAAATCCATCCTGTTTGGCGACCTGTCCTATTACTGGGTAGCCGACCGTCAGGGCCGCTCCTTCCGCCGCCTCGGCGAGCTGTTCGCCCCGACCGGGCAGGTGGGCTTCCTCGCGACCCAGCGTGTGGACGGCAAGCTCATCCTGCCGGAGGCCGTGAAGGTCATGCAACAGAAATCCGCGTGAGAAAAGGAGACGGCGCGCCATGACGCTGCTTGAAAAAGTTAAAACGAACCTTATTTTACAGCATAGCCAAGATGACGCGCTTCTGCAATCGTTCATCGCCGCCGCTGTTTCCTACGCAGAGAGTTATCAGCATTTACCGGAGGGGCATTACCTCGATAGCCAGATGCCGCCCACCACCGAGCAGGCGGCTATCATGCTGGCGTCTCACTTTTATGAGTCACGGGACGGCAGCACAGGCGGCTTTTTCGCAGATAACATTCAAGCCGGGCAGCAGGTATGGAACACCGTCAACCTGCTGCTCCGGCTGGACCGACGGTGGAAGGTATGAGCTTTGGCAAAATGCGTGCGCTTGTTCAAATCCTCTCCACCGAAGCGGTCAAGGACAGCGAGGGCTTTTCCACCTCTCGGGATACGGTGCTGGCCGAGGTGCGGGCCTATCACGAGGCGCGGCATGTCAGCGAACGCTGGGCCAACCGGGCCGCCTTTTCCGAGGCCACGGATTTATTCCGGTTCCGGGCGATCCCCGGCGTGGAGATCACAACGAAGCTGTTTCTGCATTGTGAGGGCTGCCGGTATGACATTACCAGCGTGGAGGACGTAAAGGGGCGCGGTATGTATGTGGAGGTCTTGGCAAAGAAGGTGGTGGCGACGAATGGCTAAGGCGAGTTTCAAAATGCCGGATGAGTTTCTTCTGCGCCTCTCTCGTCTGGGGGAGAAAACCGACGAGATCATCCCAAAGGTACTGGAAGCGGGCGCTGGTGTGGTGGAAGAAAAGGTGCGCTCCAACCTGCGCGCCGTAATTGACCGGGATACCAAGGAACCGTCCCAATCTACCGGCGAGCTGCTGTCCTCCCTCGGCGTATCTCCGGCGAAGCTCGACCGGGACGGCAATTACAATGTTAAGGTAGGCTTTGCGGAGCCGCGCTCGAGCGGGAAAAGCAACGCCATGATCGCAAACATACTGGAATACGGCAAAAGCGGCCAGCCGCCAAAGCCGTTTCTGAAACCGGCGAAATCGGCGGCCCGCGCGCCCTGTGTGGAAGCTATGATAAACGCCTTTGAACGGGAGGTGGAAAAGCTGTGAGCCTGCTCGAAGAATTGAACGGATGCCTTGGAGAGCTGGGAATCTCCATAGAGACCGGCGTTTTCAGCGATACGCCACCGGAGGAGTACCTGGTAATCACGCCGCTAGCGGACAGCTTCGCCCTTCCTGCGGACAATACGCCGCTTTATGAAATACAAGAGGCGCGGCTTTCCTTCTTCAAAAAGAGCGGCTATACCAAACAAAAAAACCGAATCGTCCGCGCCCTCTTGGACGCGGAGATCACCATACCCGACCGCCGGTACATCGGGCATGAGGACGACACCGGCTACCACCATTACGCCATTGACGTGGCGAAATATTACCCATTAAAGGAGGAATGAAGATGGCGACCATCGGCTTGGATAAGCTGTTTTACGCTCCGATCACGGAGGAAGAAAACGGCGACGAAACCTACGGCTCCCCGGTCATGCTGGCGAAAGCCATGACGGCGGAGCTTTCGATTGAACTCAACGAGGCCATATTGTACGCGGACGACGGGCCGTCCGAGATCGTGAAGGAGTTTAAGAACGGCGCCCTGTCCCTCGGCGTGGACGATATTGGTGTGGCCGCTGCGCGGGCGCTGACCGGCGCACAGGTGGATGATAACGGCGTTCTGATCTCCGCTAGCGAGAACGACGGCTCGCCCGTGGCCGTGGGCTTCCGCGCCTGCAAAGCAAACGGCGCATACCGGTATTTCTGGCTGTACCGGGTCAAATTCGCGGTGCCAGCCACCAACCTCGCCACCAAGGGCGACAGCATCACCTTCTCTACCCCTACTATCGAAGGCACGGTCATGCGCCGCAACAAGCTGGACGGCAAGGGCCAGCACCCGTGGAAGGCTGAGGTCAACGAGGACGATACGAGTGTGGCAGCGGCGACTATTTCCGGCTGGTATAACGCCGTATATGAGCCTGTGTTCGAACCCGCGCCGGAACCCGGCGCATAAGGAGGATACTCATGCAAGAGGAAAGAAGCGCCGCCATTGAGATCGGCGGAAAACCATATGAGATGTTGCTCACCACTCGCGCCACCAAAGAGATCGCCGGGCGATACGGCGGCCTTGAAAAGTTGGGCGATAAGCTCCTGAAATCCGAGAACTTCGAGATGGCGCTCGACGAAGTGGTGTGGCTCATTACCCTGCTTTGCAATCAAAGCATCCTCGTCCACAACCTGCAAAATCCGGAGGATAAGCGGGAACCCCTCACAACGGAGGCCGTGGAGCTTTTGACCTCGCCCCTCGAGCTTGCGGAATATAAGACTGCCATTATGGAGGCTATGTTCCGTGGCACGCGCCGGTATGTGGAAAGCGAGAACGAACCCGAAAAAAACGCCCCAGCCGGGTAAGCGATGAAGAACGCTTTGCCCGGCTGATCTTCTACGGCGTAACGCTGCTCGGGCGGCCCGAAGCCGAGGTCTGGCTTATGCCCTTCGGCCACTTGCTGGATCAATGGGAGATTTACAAACAGTTCCACAACATGGCGCGACCCAAACGCGAGTTGTTCATTGAAGATGTAATTCCAGTGGGAATTTAAGAGTAAGCGCCTTGGGGCGCTTTTTTGCTGCCGGAAGGAGGTGGTGTTCCGTGGCGGACAACTTTGGCTTGAAAATCGGCGTCGAGGGCGAAAAGGAGTTCAAACAGGCGCTATCGGACATCAACCGGCAGTTCAAGGTGCTTGGGAGCGAGATGAACCTTGTGACCTCGCAATTCGATAAGCAGGATAAATCCGTGGAGGCGTTGGCCGCCCGCAACGGCGTACTTTCCAAGGAGATCGAGGCGCAAAAGGGGAAAATCGACACACTCAAGGCGGCGTTGGACAATGCCGCTTCTTCGTTTGGCGAAACGGACAAACGCACCCTCGCGTGGCAGACCCAGCTCAACAACGCCCAAGCCGAACTCAACAAAATGGAGCGCGAGCTTTCGGAGAATAACCGGGCGCTGGACGAGGCGGCAAAAGGCTTTGACGACGCGGAAAAGCAAGCGGACGAGTTTGGCGTCGGGGTGGAGAAATCCGCCAAAGAAGCGGACAACGCCGGGGGCAAGTTTGAAAAGCTCGGCTCTATCGTCAAGGGCGTGGGCGCGGCTATGACCACCGCTTTTGCCGCCGTGGGAGCCGCGACGATCGCTGCCGCCAAGGCCCTCACGGATATGACCGTGGGCGCGGCGGCATACGCGGACGAAATCCTCACCGCATCCACCGTCACCGGCATGAGCACCGAAAGCCTGCAAGCATATAAATACGCCGCCGAGCTGGTGGACGTACCATTGGAAACGCTCACCAAGAGCATGGCGAAAAACGTGAAATCCATGTCCACGGCCCAATCCGGCACCGGCGCTATGGCAGAGGCCTACGCCAAGCTGGGCGTGGCCGTCACCGACTCCAACGGACAGCTTCGGGACAGCGAGACGGTCTATTGGGAGGCTATCGACGCGCTGGGAAATGTGGCGAACGAAACCGAACGGGACGCTATCGCTATGCAGCTTTTCGGCAAGAGCGCGCAGGAACTCAATCCCCTGATCGCGCAGGGCAGTGCAGGCATCGCCGCGCTCACCGAGGAAGCCAAGCACATGGGCGCGGTCATGTCGGACGAGCAGCTTGCCGACCTCGGCGCGTTTGACGACAGCATCCAGCGGCTCAAGGCCGGGAGTGCGGCGGCGAAGAACGCGCTGGGTCTGCTGCTGCTTCCCCAGCTGCAAGCGTTGGCAACGGATGGCGTTTCACTCCTTGGCGATTTCACAAAAGGCATGTTAGACGCGGGCGGCGATTGGTCGAAAATCAGCGAGGTCATCGGCAACGCTGTTGGTGGTATAGCGGATCTGCTGCTCTCCAACCTTCCGAAAATCGTGGAGGCCGGCACAAATATCGTGCTGTCGCTGGTGCGGGCTGTGTCCGAGAATACTATCGTGTTGGTCGAGGCGGCTGGGCGTATGCTCTCCACCCTGATCGACGGCTTTATCAAAGCATTGCCGAAGATCACCGAGGGCGCGGTCAAGCTGGTTACAACACTGGTCAAAGGCATTGCCGAAAACCTGCCCAAACTCGTTGAGGCCGCCATTCAGATGATCGCCACGCTGGCGCGGGGCATTGCCGAGGCGCTGCCCGAACTGATCCCCGCCGTGGTGGAGGCGGTCACGACCGTTGTGCAGACCTTGGCCGACAATCTGCCGCTGCTCCTCGAAGCCGGCTTGCAGCTGCTTATGGGTTTGGTGCAGGGTATCCTTGAAGCGATCCCCCAGATGGTCGAGGCGCTGCCCGCCATCATCACCGCCATTGTGGAGTTTATCGTTGGTGCGATTCCCCAGATCATCGAGGCGGGTATCCAGCTTTTGACCTCTCTGGTGGAAGCCCTGCCCGATATTATCACGGCCATCGTGGAGGCAATCCCACAGATCATTGACGGCATCGTCACCGCGCTCATGGAGTCCATTCCCTTGATCATGCAGACGGGCATCGACCTCTTGGTGGCGCTCATTCAGGCGCTTCCGGACATTATTGTCACTATCGTGGAGGCAATCCCACAAATCATCACTGGCATTGTTGATGCCCTGATTGGGAACATCGACAAGATCATTATGGCCGGTGTACAGCTGTTTGTGTCGCTAATCGAGAACCTTCCCACCATTATTGTGGAAATCGTCAAAGCCGTGCCGCAGATCATCGCGGGTATCGTGGAGGCATTCGGAAACCTGCTCTATAAGATTGTGGAAGTGGGCGCGAGCTTGGTCAAGGGCCTGTGGGAAGGCATTCAAAGCATGATCTCCTGGCTTTGGAACAAGGTCAGCGGCTGGGTGAGCGGGCTTGTGAACGACATCAAGGGCGCGCTGGGTATCCATAGCCCCTCCACGGTTTTTGCCGGTATCGGTGAGAACATGGGCCTCGGCCTTGGCAGGGGCTTTGTGGAGGCCATGCACGGTGTGGAACGGGATATGCGGCGGGCGATCCCCACGGACTTTGACGTGGATGCCAGTGTCGGCGGAGCATTCGCGGGCGTTGGCAGCGCTGCAGGCCCGGCCCGCGCCTTCAACGTTACCATCCCGCTCACGCTCGACGGCGCGACGCTGGGGCGTATCCTCGCGGAGATTCAATGGACGCAGCAGGCCGTGTATGTGCGCAATTTGGGGACGGTCTGAGAAAGGAGGGCATATGCCGATTGAGATTTATAGCGGCGAAACACTTGTAACTACCCTGCCGGGCGTCCTGACCGCCTCCATCTGTGAAAAGCTGGATGGCACCCTCACCTTTGATTTTACGGCGCTGCAAAAAGGCGCTGTTCCCATCTTGCCCGGCATGATCGCCAAGCACGACGGCCAGTATTACAGCATAGTCCGGGTCAAGCGCGGATTTACCGGTGGCATGGAGAGCAGCGCCGTATCCTGCGAGCACATCTCGTATATCCTCAACAATGCCGCATACAACCTCGTGACCTTCGTATTCGAGGGGTATCCGCAGGCCGGGCTAGCCCGACTGTTGCAAGATACGCCCTTTACGGCGGGGGTCGTGGAGCCGACCGCTATGGTGGAGTGCGCTTTTACGGATAAAAGCCCCCTCAATCGCCGCAGCGCGCTCATGCGTTTCGCAGACGCTTGCGGCGGCGAGCTGGAGTACGACGGGTACGCGATCCACATCCGCACCCATCGCGGAAGCGCCGCCCGTAAAACGCTCATGGACGGGAAAAACGTTACCAGCCTTTCCGCCACCTTCGATTCCCGCAAAGGGACACAGGCATATGAAATCCGGTTGCATAAGCTGGTGGCGCTTTCAGTGGGCGACGAGGTCAACATCACCTACCGGCCCCTGTCCATCCATGTGGATACCCGCATTGTGGGGCTGACCTACGATCCCTTTGACCGCCACACCGTGCGCATGGAGGTCGGGGACTATATACCAAATCTGCTGGCCGCGCAAACGGAGCGATTGGAGGGCATTGTACAGACATTCACGGCGGCAAATGGGCGATTGGAATCGAAAATAACCGATGCCGAGGGCGCGATCTCCCTCTTGCAGCAAAACATCTCTGGCATCTCTACTCGGATACAGGACGCCGAGGGAAGTATCTCCACACTCTCGCAAACGGTCGACGGTTTTAATGCGCGCATAGAGACCGCCGAAGGGGCTGTTGCCGCTATGCGGCTCTCCGTAGACGGGTTCAGCACGCGCCTGTCCGACACGGAGGGCAACGTCTCCCAGCTTACGCAGACGGTGAATGGATTCAATACGCGCATTGAGGGCGTGGAGGGCGGCGTCTCATCTATTGAACAGGGTTTGCAAAGTGTTATTACCCGTGTGGAAAATGCCGAAGGGGACATTTCCACCGTGGAGCAGATGGCGGATAAGATCAGCTGGATCGTCGCGTCCGGGACTTCGTCGAGCAGTTTTACCCTGACGAGCAAAATGATCTCGCTGGTATCCGCGGGCATAAACATCACGGGCTACGTCACGATCAACGCCCTCAAGACCGCTGGGCAGACCGTCATCAACGGCGGCAACATTACCACCGGCAGCATAAAAGCGGAGCGGATCGCGAGCGGTACGCTCACGAGCATGACGATCTCCAACGCCAACATCAAGATGGACGGCTCGAGCATTACATTCCTTAACGCGAACGGAGCGATCAAGCGCGGCACGAGCGGGAGCCTGCAAAACATCCTTTCGTTCACTTCCCAGGCTATGGTGATCGGGGCATACTCCGGCAACGCGGTAAACACGCTGTCCATCCCCATGCAGACGATCACGCTCGGATACAGCGCGTCATATACCACGCTGACGTTTTCGGCAAACACCACAAACTCCGGTACGTTTAAATGCACGGGCGCGGCGACATTCAGCGGGAGCGTGTCCCACGCGAGTACCTCGTCGTTTACCGGCGCCGCTACGTTCAACGGTACGGCCACATTCGCTTCCACCTGTACGCATAACGGAACAACCAACCTAAAAGCAACCTCTATCAGCGGTGCACTGACTTGCTCAAGCACGGCGACCTTCTCCGGGGCAACACGATTTACGAGCAGCATTGGCTTTTATGGCGCTTCGGCGGTTTCCAAAGTTTCCGTCGCGACCTGCTCTGCCGCCAATATTTCCACAGTCTATTCAAAGTTGAATGAGCTGATCAACCGCCTCAAAACGATGGGGCTGGTTTAACAGCCGGAAAGGAAAGCGATATGAAGCTATTGACCATTCTCAACGCCGTGCCCGCGTTGCATCGCCTATGTGCAGAACCCATCGATATGCGGGCCGCCTACGCGATCCATAAGCGCCTGCCGGAGCTTGACCGCTGCATTGATTTCTTCAATGCCGAGCGGGAGAAGATCCTCCAGGAGCATAAGGGCGAGGAGGCGGAAGCAAAGCTCCGGGCGCTGCTGAACTTTGAAGCGGACTATCACGCGGAGCCGATCCCCCTGCGGGTCAAGGAGGGCGCGCGTCTGTGTGTGAATGACATTTCCCTGTTGCAGGGCTTCATTACATTTGAGGAGGACTGAAAACATGAAAGAAATCTGGAATTGGATTCAGGTGGCGCTCACCGCCGCAGGCGGCGCGCTGGGCTGGTTTATCGGCGAGATGGACGGTTTTCTGTATGCCCTGATTGCCTTTGTGGTGGTGGATTACATCACCGGCATACTGTGCGCGATTCTTGACAAGAAGCTGTCCAGCAATGTGGGCTTCAAAGGCATCTTTAAGAAGCTGCTCATTTTTGCCATGGTGGGCGTGGGCCATGTGGTAGACGCGCAGTTGGTCGGCGACAGCAGCGTCCTTCGCACGGCCATCATCTTCTTCTATATCTCTAACGAGGGCGTGAGCCTGTTGGAGAACGCGGGGCATGTGGGGCTTCCCATCCCGCAAAAGCTCAAGGATGTGCTGGCGCAGCTCCATGACCGGGCGGGGGAGGGAAAAGATGGGAAATCTGAGTGATTTTATCCTGTACATGAACGAGCAGACGTCGAACCACAGCATCTATGTTTGGGGCGCGCAGGGACAGAAGGGAGCGGACATTACGGAAGCGTGGATCCGGAAATGTGAGACGAGCGATAAAAATGCCGAGCGGGCGATCGCGTACTGGAAGAAGCAATGCGAAGCCGGGTACGGCGGCGTGCTCCGTGCGTTCGATTGTTCCGGCCTTGGCGTGTATTTCCTGCTGGATCGCGGACTTATCCGCTCGGACATGACAGCGCATGGCCTTATGCGCAACTGCTTGCGCATCCCCAAGCGGGAGCTGCGGACCGGCGATTTCGTGTTCCAGGTCAACTTATTGGGCAAGGCTTCGCATATCGGGTACGTGGTGGATCGCGTGCGGACCGTGATCGAAGCGAGGGGGCGCGACTACGGCGTTGTAAAGGGCGGACTTGACGGCCGGTGGAACGCATATGGCAGGCCCCCTTACTGGACGGACGATGAAGTTACACGGTTGGAGGGCGCCGGACAGCACGATTTTACGTTTACGCGTGTGCTGAAATACGGCGTGCGCGGTGAGGACGTATGCGCGCTGAAGCGGCTTCTGCTCGCGGCGGGGTTCGGAGGTTTGACGCTCTCAAACCAGAACTTCCTTAGCGCGACCCGAAACACAGTGAAACGCTATCAGCAAGCGCATGGGCTTGTCGTGGACGGAAAGGCCGGCCGGGAGACGATCGCCTCGCTTGGCGGGGTGTGGAACGGCTGATACGGAGGCGGAAATGCTGCGCGAACAGAAAGAAGGTATCCTTCAGATGCGGACCGGTGGGCAAGGATACGCCGAGATCGCGGAAGCGTTGGCGCTTCCGGTAAATACGGTGAAGTCGTATTGCAGGCGGAGCGGGTTGACGGACAGCGCGCTGAAAAATGGAGGCGTCTGCAAACATTGCGGGCGGCCGATCGGCGGCGCGAAGAAAAGCAAACCGAAGAAGTTTTGTTCCGACGCGTGCAGGATGGCATGGTGGGCGGGACATCGGGACCAGATGACAAAAAACGCGGTGTATCTTCTGTCCTGTACCTATTGCGGAAAGGCATTCGAGAGTTATGGAAACAAGAAGCGGAAATATTGCTCTCACCGCTGTTATATCGCGGACCGGTTCGGGGGGAACGGGGAAGCGTGACGTTTGTTTTTCAAGCGTCGCGGGATACTGCGCGGCGATGGCGTTGGCGAGGCAAATGCTGCAACAAAGGCTGATCGATCAGGAGGAGTACCGAAAGATCGGCGTGGTTATAGGCGAACGGCACGGGCTGCCCGTCCGCTCTATATTTGGCGATACCGCTTGATAATCTGGATATTTCGAGGTAATATGTCACACACCAAAGAAGAATTGGATGGTGAGCTCATATGGAGCGCGTTGTAACGCGCGTTGCGGCGCCGCCGAAACTGCCTGTGAAGCAACGTGTCGCCGCATATGCGAGGGTATCCTCCGGCAAGGACGCGATGCTGCATTCCCTGTCCGCGCAGGTGAGTTATTACAGCAATTACATTCAGCGGCATGCGGGATGGGAGTATGTGGGCGTGTATGCGGACGAAGCGAAAACGGGGACAAAGGATAAACGGGAAAATTTCCAGCGCATGCTTTCGGACTGCAGGGCGGGGAAAATCGACCTTGTGATCACGAAATCCATCTCCCGTTTCGCACGAAACACAGTCACGCTGCTTGAGACCGTGTGGGAGTTGAAACGGCTCGGCGTCGACGTTTATTTCGAGGAACAGAACATTCACGGCATTTCCGGGGATGGCGAGCTCATGCTTACCATCCTCGCTTCCTATGCGCAGGAAGAAAGCCTGTCCGCCAGCGAAAACCAGAAATGGCGGGTGCGGCGGAACTTCGAGGACGGAAAGCCATGGAACTGCACACTGTTGGGCTACCGGAACCGGGATGGCGAACTCGTTGTTATTCCGGAAGAAGCGGCGATCGTCAAGCGCATCTTTTCGGAGTACTTGGCGGGCAAAGGAATCGAAACGATCGCGCGGGAGTTAAACGCAGACCGTGTGGCGACGCGGACCGGGGAGAGCTGGTACAAAAGCGGCGTGATGGGAGTGCTGCGCAATTACGCGTATACGGGGAATCTCCTTTTACAAAAGACCTATACCGAAGATCCTATTACAAAGCGCAAACGCCTGAACCGGGGCGAACTGCCGAAGTTCCTCGCAAGCAATACACACGATCCGATCATCCCGATCGCCCAATACGAGGCGGTGCAGCGCGAGATTGCGTCCCGAGCAAAGAAGTACACACGCCCGTTTACAGGCGTCAACTCGTATCCATTCACCAGGATGCTTGTTTGCGGGAAATGCGGCAAGCCCTATCGAAGGAAGACGACGGGAGCGGGAGCGGTTTGGATCTGTTCTACGTACAACACGCTGGGCAAAGCGGCCTGCGCTTCGAAACGGGTCCCGGAAGCGGCGCTTGAGGCTGCCGCGGCCGCTGCCATGGGTACGCCCGATTTTGATGCGGCGGAATTTCGCGCCAGTGTGCAAAGCGTCGTTGTTGAAGGGAATAACCGTTTGACGTTCCATTTTAAGGACAGCAAGCCGGTAGCGCAAACATGGCGGGACCGCTCCCGCAGCGAGAGCTGGACGGAAGAAATGCGGGAAGCTGCGCGGGAATATGCGAAGATGCGAAGGAGGGGGGCATATGGAACAGGCGAAGCGGAGCGTCCGGGTCATTCCGCCGACGATTGATCCAAAGGCGCGGTTTTTGACCGCTGCGCCTACCGCGAAGCGGCGCGTCGCGGGGTATGCCCGCGTATCTACCAGCAGCGAAGAACAGCTCACCAGCTATGAAGCACAGGTGGATTACTACACGCGTTTCATCCAAGCACGGGCGGATTGGGAATTCGTAAAAGTGTACACGGACGAGGGGATATCGGCTGTGAACACGCGCGGACGCGACGGATTCAATCGGATGCTTCAGGACGCGCTCGCTGGAAAAATCGATCTGATCATAACCAAATCCGTCAGCCGCTTCGCGCGGAACACGGTCGATAGCCTTACGGCGGTCCGCAAGCTCAAAGAAAAATGCGTCGAGGTATATTTTGAGAAAGAAAACATTTATACGCTCGACAGCAAAGGTGAACTCCTGATCACCATAATGTCCTCGCTCGCGCAGGAGGAGAGCCGCTCGATCTCGGAGAACGTGACTTGGGGACAGCGCAAGCGCTTTGCGGACGGCAAGGTGAGCATGCCGTACAAGCGTTTTCTCGGCTATGACAAAGGCGCGGACGGCCTGCCCATGATCAACGAAAAGGAAGCGGAGGTTGTGCGCAGGATCTACCGGCTTTATCTGGAGGGTAAGACCGCTTCCGGGATATGCGGAGAATTGGAGGCGGCGGGCATACCGACGCCCGCGGGCAAACAAAAATGGAGCCAAACGACAGTCAATAGCATTTTGCGAAACGAAAAATACAAAGGAGACGCGCTCCTGCAAAAACGGTTCACTGTTGATTTCCTGGAAAAGAAGATGAAACCCAACGAAGGGGAAGTGCCGCAGTACTACGTGGAAAATAGCCATCCGGCCATTATCTCCGCCGAGGAGTTTGATCTGGTACAGCGGGAGATCGAACGTCGGAAACGGTTCGGGCGTTCTTACAGCGGGAGCAGCGCGCTCGCGTCTAAGTTGATCTGCGTGGACTGCGGCGGGTTCTACGGACAGAAAGTGTGGCACTCCACCGACCGATACCGGCGGGTCGTTTACCAGTGCAACGCCAAGTTCAAAAACGAAAGGAGGTGCTCGACGCCACATCTCGAAGAGACGCGAGTTCAAGCGATGTTTCTAAAAGCCTATGATACGCTGATGGGAGACCGGGAGAGCGTGATTGCGGATTGCGAAGCGATGCGCGCGATGCTTTGCGATTGCAGGGAACTTGAAACGGAGATAAGGGACTTGGACGCGGCCGCCGCCGGGATCGCCGGGCAGATCCAGCTATGCATATCTAAAAACGCAGCTTCCGCACAGGATCAGGAGGAGTATGCGCGCGGATACAACGCGCTGGCCGCAAGGTATGAGGAAACCATGAAACGGCGGGATTCCGCAATGGCGAAAAGGGCGAAGCTGCGGGAACGGGACGAGGCGTTGCGGCTTTTCCTGGAAGCAGTCCGTCAACAGCCGTTGATCCTGCAACGGTGGGATGAGCGGGTCTGGAACACGCTTCTGGAAAGCGGCACGGTGTGCCGGGACGGAAGCATCCGCTTCTTATTCCGGAACGGCGTTTTGATCGAGGTTCCGGCGCCGGGCGCGCGGTGAGGGAGGCGCTTTCCTACCTTTTCACGATTTCCATACTTTTTCACGTTTCTTCCGCTTGGGTGCACTTTTTCACGGTTCTCCCTGCAAGCCGGGCAGAGCATGCCGGATTTGGCCGGAATCACGCATATATAGCGTGCAGCCATATGGCAGAAACCACAAAAAGTCCCCTGATTTAGGGACTTTTTTGCAATCAAAAAGACGCTGACCTTGTATCAAGATTAGCGTCGGATTATGGTGCGGCTGGGGGGATTTGAACCCCCAAGCTTTCGCCGACGGATTTTAAGTCCGTTGTGTATGCCATTCCACCACAGCCGCATCTCATTTATTATAACGGCAGAACGGGGTGCAGTCAACCGAAAACAGGCGCCTTCACTTACATTTACATGAGCGGCGCAAAGATGCGCAGTATGTCCTGAAAAAGCCGCTTGGGTGTGCTCACGGCACAGGACTGCGGCGTAATGCGAACGCATTCGGAAAGCACGTGGAGAAAGTCGTCTCGCACAGCAGCAACCACGCTGCCGCCATAGACGGCAACGCCGCATTCATAATGCAGGTACAGGCTGCGGTAATCAAGGTTCACCGTGCCGACCGTCGCTGCGCGATCATCGGAAACAAAGGTTTTTGCGTGATTGAAGCCGTCCTTGTACTCGTAAATCTTTACACCCGCTTTGATAAGCTCCCGATAATAGGAACGCGTTGTAATATGCACAAGACGTTTATCCCATCGCTGCGGCGTTAGAATGCGCACGTCCACACCGCTTTTGGCAGCGAGGGTCAAGGCAGAGATCATCGTATCATCAATGATAAGGTATGGCGTGCTGATATATACATAATCACGTGCGTTTTGGATGATCTGCATATAAACATGTTCACTCACATTTTCATTGTCCAGCGGATTGTCCGCATAGGGCTGCACGAAAGTCCCCGCTTCATAAGAAGGTGAAAAAGGGGATGGAGCGGGGCGATAGGCAAAGCAGTCCTCATCGGAGCCGGAGGCGAAGCGCCAAAGTTCAAGGAAAATAAGCGTAAGGCTCCAGGCTGCATCGCCGGAAAGGCGAATTGCAGCATCGCGCCAGCGGCCATGCTTGTCGTATGCATTGATGTATTCATCGGCCAGATTTGCGCCGCCGGTGAAAGCTACCTTGCCGTCAATGGAAGCGATCTTCCGGTGATCCCGGTTGTTTTGCAGCACGGAAAGCACCGGCGTAAAAGGGCTGAACACCTGGCACTTGATTCCCATGGATTCAAGATATTTGGGATATTCTTTCGGGAGCGTGAGAAAACAGCCCATGTCGTCAAACATCAGGCGCACATCGAGTCCTGCTTCTGCCTTCTTGCGGAGCACTTCCAGAATGGAGTTCCACATGACGCCTTCTTCAATGATAAAGAATTCAAGGAAAATATAGCGTTCCGCCTGTTGCAGGCCTGCAAGAAGTGCGTCGTAAAAGCTTTCACCGGAGGGATAATAAACGGCAGCGGTGTTTTGATAGATCGGAAACCCGGCAAAAGACTGCAAATAACGTTGCTGCGTGGCGCAGGCAGGATAGGCGTGCGCCGCTGCTGAGAGAAGCTGCGCATCCTTTTCAAAACGCCCTGTAGCCTCGGCCCGTGCCTTGCAAAGGCGCCTGCGGACATAGGCGCCGCTTGCCTGACGCGTGGCAAGCAAATAAAGCAAGCCGCCAAATACGGGGAAAATCAGCACTGTAAACAACCAAGTCATTTTGAAGCCGGGTTTGCCGCGCTCATTGATCACATGGATGCCGACACAGATGCTGATTGCAGAAAGAAAGAAGGGAATCCATTTGGATGCGGCTGTGCTCGAAGCGATGAACAGGAGCAGAAGCGCAAGCTGAACGATCAAAAGCACAGCAACGATGAAGCGCCGCGCCATAGCCTTGCGGATCCATTTATGCTTTTTCATTTGTGCCGCTCGTTCCTTTCTTTGTTGCTCAGACAAGGCGCTGAACGCCGATGCCGATCAGCCCGGGGCCGGTATGCACGCCAAGCGCAGGGCTTACCTGCGTGCGAACGTAAGAGCGTGCGGAGTGAATCAGCCCGGCAAGCTGGGCCTCCACGTGCGCAGCAAGCTCCGGAACGCCTCCATGTGCAATTGCAAGATGGTAGGCATGCCCCTTGGCATAGTCGGCCGCATTTTGCAGCGCAGCAGCCAAGGCGCGAACCGCTCCGCGCGCTTTCTGTACGGTGTAATATACGCCCTCCTCGTTGCAGGAGATGATGGGGCGCACATCCAGAAGCGATCCTACCGTTGCCGTGACGCGGCCGATGCGGCCGCCTTTTGCAAGGTATTCCAACGTGGGCAGGCAGAAGAATACTTTGGTGCTTTTCACAAGGCAGCAGAGCGCAGCTTCGATCTCATCTGCAGAAGCCCCCGCATCGATCATCTCAGCGGCACGCATTACGGTAAAGCCCGCGCCGATACCGATATTCTTTGTGTCAATCAGGCGGCAATCCAGTTCCGGAACGTCATGCGAGGTGAGACGCATTAAGTTGAATGTGCCGCTGAGGGCACTTGAAATAGTGATGATAAAGAGCGTTTCGACTCCGGATTCCCTGATCTCCTGAAGCGTATAAAGAATCGCTTCGGCCGAAGGCAGGGAGGTTTTGGGGATTTCGCGAGGAAGGCGATTGTAAACCTCCTCCGGCGTGATGGACACACCATCGAGGTAAAGCCCATCGGAAAATTGTATGGACAGCGGCAGTGTAAAAATGCCGTGTGCTTTGGAAAATTCCTCTGGAACATCCGTGCCGGAATCGGTTAAAATGGCGATTTTATGTTGGTTCATGGCGATCCTTCCTGCCCGACCACGCGGGAACTGGTTAATAAACAATCTTATTATAAAGTGTTTTGCACGTTTAAACAACCAATCCCGGAAAAAGTTGCAAAGGATTCGCATTCTTGTCGATACGCACAGCGCTTCATCGAATGACTGCGGGAACCAAAATTGATTTTGTGTTGTGCACCGGATATCTTTGGATGTATACTTATGCTTGAGTGAAAGAGGACGGCGCCCGCATCGATGCGCCGTCTCAAACGTACACAAAGGAGCAAACTATGGAAATCAGCATTGTGAAAACCAAGCAGCCCAAAACCAAGCCGAATCCTGCGACGCTTTCATTCGGCACGGTCTTTTCGGACCATATGTTTTTAATGGAGTACGATGGTGCAGAAGGATGGCATGACGCGCGCATCGTCCCATATGCGCCGATCCCGCTGTCCCCTGCAGCCGCTGTGTTCCATTACGGCGCGGAGGTGTTTGAAGGCCTCAAAGCATACCGCACGCCGGATGGCAGCGTGCAGATGTTCCGGCCGATGGAAAACCTAAAACGCATGAGCGATTCTGCGGAGCGCATTACATTGCCGCAGTTTGACCGTGATTTTGTGCTGGAAGCCATGCGCAGGCTTGTGGACATTGACCGCGATTGGGTGCCCGACGCGCCCGGCACGTCGCTTTATATCCGGCCGTTCCTGTTCGCAACGGATCCCGACCTTTCGCTGCACGGCATTTCCCATGCGGTGTTCTGCATCATTACCTCGCCTGTAGGCAGCTATTATAAAGAAGGTATCAATCCCGTCCGCATCATGATCGAAACCGAAGATGTGCGCGCGGTGCGCGGCGGAACGGGCTATGCAAAATGCGGCGGAAACTACGCAGCAGCCAACCGGGCGGGCACACGCGCTGAAAAGCTTGGATTTTCCCAGGTGCTGTGGCTGGATGGCGTGGAACGCAAATACATCGAAGAAGTGGGCAGCATGAACGTGATGTTCAAAATTGCAGGCACGGTCGTAACGCCGAAGCTCACAGGCTCTGTGTTGCCGGGCATCACGCGCAAAAGCTGCATTGCACTGCTGAAAGAATGGGGCGTCCCGGTAGAAGAAAGGCTGCTCAGCGTGGATGAGCTTGTGGCAGCCATGCGCGCAGGAACTTTGGAGGAAGCTTTTGGCTGCGGTACGGCGGCAGTGGTTTCGCCCATTGGAGAATTGCATTACGGCGATGTGAGCGTCACGGTTAACGGCGGTGCAGTCGGTTCGCTTACGCAGCGGCTGTATGATGAGATCACAGGCATCCAATCCGGCAAAGTTGCGGATACGCACGGATGGGTATATCGCGTGTAGTTTAAAACGGGGCCGGCGCTGAGATTTCGAACAGCGCCGGCCTTTCTCAAATGATGGCTTTTTGTATAACGTTTTAAATTCTAATGAATGGCTGCCCAATTTGCCTCAAGGCAGCGCTGCTGCGGCAATTTAACGGTAGCCTGCAGGAGAGAGGGGGATCATATGCAGCTTGCGATCGGTATTGTCGCCGCCCTTCTTGCCGGGTGGTTTTTTGGCTGCATCATTACGTATAAGGTAGGAAATCGCATCCTTGTTGAGGGTATGGGGATTAAGAGCGCTGAATTTATCATGTTGGTGCTTTATGGCGCGGGAGTGGCGGCCTATTTTTGCTGCAGGCCGGTTGGACGATGGATCCTGCTCGGGGTGCTCCTGTTTTGGGCCGTTGTGCAATTCTTTTGCCATTGGTATTATTTTATCTTTGGTGCATCGGAAAAAAAGCTGCAAAGCTATCATGAATGCTTTCGGGATACGGTTGCACTCTTTCCCAAAAATAAAACGAGAATTGTGCCTGACTTATACCACGTCATTCTTCACCTGCTGATCATTTGCGAACTGGGGCTTCTGATCGCAGAACTTTGCAAAAGCTGAGTCCATGCAAAATACCTCTGCGGGTTAAATCAGATAGGACTGCATCTCCTCGGCCACAACTGCATCCGGAAACTGCCGGCGCGCTTCTTCAAGCAGCTGCACTTCATCGCAGCCGCCGCCCCATAAATGCGTGCAGACAAGCTTTTTTACGGCAGCTTCCTTTGCAATGCGCCCTGCTTCTGCAGCCGTCAGGTGCGCCGCAACACCGCCGATGCGGTCGGCTTCGCTGAAGCATGCGTCCGCAAGCAAAAGGTCGGCTCCGGCACAGAGGGCCGGCAGGTCATCCCGCCAGCCGGTATCGCCGGTGTAGAACATGCGCCTGCCGCCATGCTCAATGGAGAAAGCATAAGTGGGCACGGGATGCGTCATGCGATGCAGCGAGATGGAGATGTCCCCGATGCGCGCGCGCAGTTTATCGCGCGCAGCCGTTATGTCATACACACCCGAGCCGGTAAGGAGACGGTATTCTTCTTCCGGAGTATCCGGGGCAATGACGGCGAGCGGCATGGGAACATCCTGACCGCGCGCGTTATACTGCTGCAAGGCGTAGCGCAGGATAAGAAGATCCGCCATATGATCGCTGTGCAGATGTGAGATGAGCACGGCATCAATATGAAGCGCGGGCACAAGGCGCAGCAGGCGGGAAAGCGTGCCGCTCCCAAGGTCGAGCAGCAGCCGGCGCCGCCCGCACTCAAGAAGATATCCTGAGCAGGCGCCGCCCGGATGGGGGAAGGGGCCGTATTTTCCAAGAACAGTCAGCTTCATGGCATTCGATCACGCTCCATTTGAGGGATGATGGTATAGGGATAATCTTCTCCGAAAACCGCTTGAATATCCGTTGCTGAAATGATACCATATCCCGGATGGGATTTGCACGAAAAAGCAGAGAAATCCTTGTTGACAGGCTTGTTTCCCGTGTGTTACAATGCTTTGGTGAGCCGCTCCGCGTCGGCTTTGTAAGCGTGGGTTTCCCAACGCCGAAACGTGGGCGAGATTGGTAAGAGGAGGTGCAGGACATGTACGCTATTATCCGTACCGGCGGCAAACAGTATAAGGTGGCGGTTGGCGATGAGGTTCTCGTTGAGAAGCTCGATGCCGAAATCGGCGCTGAAGTCGCGTTTGAGGTGCTGATGCTTTGCGGCGAAGAAGGCGTTCAGGTTGGCAAACCCGTGGTTGCGGGCGTAGCCGCCAAGGGCGAAGTCGTTGAGCATGGCAAGGGTAAGAAAGTCGTAGTCTTCAAGTATAAGCCCAAGAAGAACTACCGCAAGAAGCAGGGTCATCGTCAGCCGTATACCAAGGTCAAGATTAACGCGATTGGCTAAGGCAATATGACAAGGGTGACTATCTTCCGCCAGAAGGGCAGGATCGCAGGATTTTCGGCAGACGGGCACACCGGCTTTGCCGAAGAAGGAGAGGACATTGTTTGCAGCGCGGTAAGCGCGGTGACGCAAACAGCGGTGCTCGGCATTACGGAGGTGTTAGAACTTCCGGCTGCGGTTGAGTTTGATGAAGCGAGGCTTTATTGCATGCTTGAAAAAGGCATTGCAGAGGCTGCGTGGCAAAAGGCGGAACTCATTTTGGAAACGATGGCGGTGGGCCTTCGCTCCATCGCAGATTCCTACGGTGATTACATCAAGATAATCGAAAGGGAGGTGTAACACGATGATGAAGATCAATCTGCAGCTTTTCGCGCATAAAAAGGGCGTGGGCAGCTCGCGTAACGGCCGCGACAGCGAATCCAAGCGTCTTGGGCCGAAGCGGGCCGACGGTCAGTTCGTTCTTGCCGGCAACATCCTGGTTCGGCAGCGCGGCACGCATTTCCATCCCGGCAATAACGTTGGCATCGGCAAGGACGATACGCTCTTTGCAAAGATTGACGGCGTAGTCCGCTTTGAAACGAAGCGCATGGGCCGCAAGCAGGTCAGCGTTTACGCAGAGGAAGCCGCTGCGAACTAACAAAAACTGATTCCACAAAGCCCGTTCCAAAACCGGAAATGGGCTTTTTCGTTATAAAAGCATGGGAGGTGAAAGGGTGGAATACAGGGAGCTTTTGCGGGCGGAGTTAACGGTGGAACTGTTTCGGCATTTTGACCGGTATCAGAAGGTGCAACGCTGCTGGCGCAAAGAAGCGGGCAATTGGGTTTTAAAGGACATTGCGTTTATAGAGCAGTGGGATGCGGCGGACTATGCATATTTGGTGAAATGCCTTCAAAACACCCTTGAAACGGGAGGCTCCGTGACAGGCGCATTCGATGAAGCGGGAAAACTTGTGGGCTTTGCATCCGTAGAACCACGGCGTTTCGGAAGCAGGAAGCAATACTGTGAGCTTTCCAGCCTGCACGTTTCCTGCGAATGCCGCGGCAGGGGGATCGGCAGCCGGCTCCTTGCATGCGCAAGTGCGGCCGGGTACAGGCTCGGCGCGGAGAAGCTTTACATCTCTGCGCATTCCTCGGAAGAAACGCAGGCGTTTTACCATGCAAAAGGCTGCGTAGAGGCAGAGGAGTACGAACCTGCGCTGCATGCGGCCGAGCCGTGCGATTGTCAGTTGGAACTCGTACTTTGCGGAGATCAAAGCGATGTATGAAAAAACGTTCTGGAAAGACAATGCTTTGCTCGTTTCGGGTGTGGAACGCCTTGACCTGAACCGCACGTTTGCCTGCGGGCAATCGTTTCGCTGGCAGCGGACGGAGCGAGGCTGGTTTGGCATAGCGTTCGGGCGCGGCATATATGCTGAGACGGCTGAAGGGGCGCTTCGTATTTTCCCCTGCGCAAAAGAAGAGGTGCCTCTCTGGCTCAACTATTTCGATTTGGCGCGGGACTATGCGGCCATTGAAGCGCAGCTTTGCGCGGACACCCGTCTTTGCGCGTGCGTGCCGTTTGCTTCCGGCATCCGCGTGCTGAATCAGGAGCCGTTTGAAACGCTCATCACCTTTATCCTTTCCGCAAATAACAACGCCGGACGAATTGCAGGAATCGTTATGCGGCTTTGCGCATGTGCGGGAGAGCCTGCCGTGATGCAGGATGGGCGGGAATACCGGCGGTTCCCCACGCCGGAGGCTGTTGCGGCGCTCGAGCCGGAGGCGCTTCGGAGCATCGGCGCAGGGTACCGCGCGCCTTATGTGAAGGAAAGCGCGCGTATGGTGGCGGATGGGTTTGACCTTGAGGCCTTGCGTGCAATGCCGCTTGCCGAAGCCCGAAAAGCGCTGGCGGCGTTTCCCGGCGTCGGTCCGAAGGTGGCGGATTGCATCCTGCTGTTTTCGCTTGGCCATACGGATGCGTTTCCGGTGGATGTGTGGATTGGGCGGTCGCTCAAAACTCTGTTCTTTGATGGGCAAATGCCCGGACGGCAGGAAATGGAACGCCTGCTGCATGAGCTCGGGCCGATGAGTGGGATCATACAGCAATACGTTTTCCATTATGCACGCGAGCGGAAGCTCGCGACAAAGCATGAGAAGAAGGAAGGAAAACAATGAAGCTTGCAAGAAAAGCCGTCCTCAGCGGAAACGCATTGAAGCTGATTGCCATCGCAGCGATGACGGTGGATCACCTGACTTGGGTAATTTTTCCCGGATACCAAACGAATGTCGGTATCCTTCTGTTGCATTCCATCGGCAGGCTTACCGCGCCAATCATGTGTTTCTTCATCGCGGAAGGATATTACTATACGCATGACCGCAAACGCTATGCAGCGCGGCTGTTTCTCTTTGCACTGATCTCGCATTTTGCCTATAATTTCGCGTTTGGGATCCCGTTTGCCCCATTCCGAACGGGGATCTTCAACCAAACGGGCGTAATGTGGGCGCTTGCCTGGGGGCTTGCGGCACTCTGCGTCCTGAACAGTGTGGAATTGAAGCAATGGCACAAAATAGCGCTTATGATCCTCATCTGCGCCATATCATTTTGTGCGGATTGGAGCTGCATCGCGGTGCTCGTGATTGTTGCATTCGGTACGAACAGAGGCGATTTTAAAAAGCAGATGGGGTGGATGATGGCGTTTGTCACCATGTATGCGGCCGTGTATTTCTTCTGCATTGATAAGGTGTATGGCGTTTTGCAGATAATGGTCGCGCTTTCAATTCCACTGCTTTCCCTGTACAACGGCGAACGCGGGAGATGGCGCGGGATGAAGTGGTTTTTCTATTTTTATTATCCCTTGCACCTTGTTGCCTGTGGATTAATTCGGATTGCGCTGCACGGCGCAGGAGGGGTGCTTGTCGGAGGAATGTGAGATGCATCGCACGAAACGATGAAACGGGGATTCAATTTGAACTTCCGGCTTGACGTGCCGGGGGTGCGGCGCTAAACTTTTATACTTGGTGCAGGCAGAAGCACAAAAACAGAAAGCGCTTGGAAAGGGATGCTCTTTGGGCGGGTTTATTTTTGCATTCGAGATGATTGGCACGGTTGCATTCGCCGTTTCCGGGTCAATGACGGCGGTCCGAAAAAATATGGATTTGTTTGGAGTCATGATTCTCGGCGTTATTACCGCATGCGGAGGCGGCCTGACGCGCGACATTCTTCTGGGCATAACGCCTCCCGCGCTGTTTGGAACGCCCAAATATGTAACTGTAGCCGCCGCCACGGCAATCCTTGTTTTTATCCCGGGGGTTCGCCGATGGCTCATGAAAAGTCACCGGGGGTTTGAACGAATTCTGTTATTGATGGATTCCATCGGTTTGGGCGTTTTCACAATGGTTGGCATGCAGGCCGCATATGGATGCGGGGTTGAGTGCAGCACATTTCTCGCGGTTTCGGTTGGCGTTATCACCGGAGTAGGGGGCGGGGTGATGCGGGATGTTATGGCGGGCGACAGACCCTATATTTTCGTAAAGCACATTTATGCGTGCGCCGCAATTCTTGGGGCAATGCTTTTTGCTGTTTTGCGGGGAAGGTGCGGCGACACGGCTGCAATCCTTGCCGGAGCAGCGCTGGTCATCCTGATCCGGCTGCTTTCCGCACACTTCAGATGGAGCCTGCCAAGAGCGCACGAGATTGAAGAAAACCGGTAAACAAAGCTGAATGGCGCGCAGTGGATCGTCCTCTGCGCGCTTTTTTATGCTCCAGATATCCGGAAATTTCAAAACTTGTGTATATTCGGCAGGATTCGTGGAAATTCTAGGAAGGAAGCGAATTTTGCGGAGCGAATTAATTTGTGATATTCCATATATCTATGCGAAAGGGGATGCATGTATGCAGATAAAAACCCAAAGGGACGGCGAAACGCTTGCCGTGCTTCTCACGGGGGAGCTGGATCACCATAGCGCCGCTCCCTTGCGCGTGGAGCTGGACGCGCTGCTCGGCGACAGGACGATCCGCTGCCTTGCGTTGGATTTATGCGGCGTAACGTTTATGGACAGCTCCGGCCTTGGCGTTGTGCTCGGCCGTTACAAGCTTATGAAAGAGCGTGGCGGCAGTGTGCGCATCCAGGGCGCGTCAAGGCCGGTTGAACGGATCTTGAAGATGGCGGGCGTTTATGCGCTCTTAGAGCAACAGGATGCTGAAAGGGGAAAGGGACATGTTTGATAACGAAATGCACGTCAGCTTTTTGGGCGTGTCGCAAAACGAATCGTTCGCACGGATGGTGGCCGCTGCGTTCGCGTCACAGCTCAACCCCACCATTGAAGAACTGACGGACATCCGCACCGCCGTAAGCGAGGCCGTTACAAATGCAATTATCCATGGTTACAGCGGCATGCGCGGCATGGTTGGTATGGATTGCGCCATTGAAGGGAGAAATTTTACCGTTACCATACGGGATGAAGGACGCGGAATCCCAAATGTTCCGCTCGCGATGCAGCCGTTCTATACCAGCGTACCCAATCTGGAGCGGTCCGGCATGGGCTTTGCCGTGATGGAGGCGTTTATGGATTCCGTAACGGTGGAATCGGAGGTCGGCCGTGGAACCACGGTAATTATGAAAAAGGAAATCGCGGCGGTGGGGTGTGATGAATGAGAGCGCGCCGCTTGCATATGAGGAAACCAAGGAACTGATCCGCCTCGCACAGCAGGGGGATGAGGCGGCGCAGGAGCGGCTGACCGTTTGCAATACGGCGCTCGTAAAATCCATCGTGAAGCGGTATATGAACCGGCACGTGGAATACGACGACCTGTTTCAGATCGGCTGTATGGGGCTTGTGAAAGCCATCCAGAAGTTCGACCTTTCTTATGACGTGCGCTTTTCCACCTATGCCGTGCCGATGATTGCAGGCGAGATCAAGCGCTTTTTGCGGGACGACGGCATGATTAAGGTGAGCCGCACCCTGAAGGAGCTGGCAGCTCAGGCCGCGGCCGCGCGGGAGCGGCTTTCCGCCGAACAGGGGCGCGATGTGGGCATTTCGGAGATTGCGGCGGCACTTGATGTGGATGCAGAGGACATCGCAGCGGCGCTTGAGGCATCCCGGCCGCACATGTCTATCTACGAACCCGCATATGGGGACGATTCGGACGCGCTGATGCTTGACCGTGTGCAGGATGGCGCGGATGAAATGGGGGACACGCTCAACCGTGTACTGTTAAAGGAATTGCTCGGCACGCTGGAACCGCGGGAAAGGACGATCATCCTGCTGCGTTATTTTTCGGATAAAACGCAAAATGAGATCGCTGCCGAAATGGGGATCTCCCAGGTGCAGGTTTCCCGCCTTGAAACCAAGATCCTGCAAAAGCTGCGCGAACGTGCGGCAAACTGAAAGGGGCGGCGCCGTGCGCTTGGCGGGGGCTGTATAAGCATTAAGCATATGGTTAGCCGGCCGGGGGGATGTCTTGGCCGGCTGATGCTTACCGTCCCGCCGCCTTATTTACCTGTGTCGCATGCTCCACATCCGGAAGCTGGCCGACATGAGAAAGGCTGCCGCTAAAGAACATGCACACATGGCCGGACATCTCGTTTGCCGCAACCGAGTCCTCCCCGTGGGGAAACCCCTGCAGCGAGGCCGCAACGAGCCGGCCGCCGATATTGATCACAACAGGCCGCTTTGAATAGTTGAATTCACCGCCGAACGCCTCTTTGAAGGTTGCTGTGTCCACGGTATTTGCGCATTCTACCTCTGCGTGCATCTCTCCGCCGCAAAAGGTCATATCAAACTGCACACCGGTGTTGTAATCCGTAACAGGATAAGCCTGCCCTTCTGTGAGCAGTGTTTTGACCTCATTCCAAGGCACAAGTTCCCCCGTCACGCTGGCTGTGCCGGAAAGCTGTTGGCCAATTGGGATGGAAGCCGCGATATCCACGCGCTTGGTGTTGTGGTCAAACAGAAACGTGCGGGACTGTTCTCCGACTGTGCCGTCCGCGATGATGGGGAGGCCGTTGGCATCCGTCTGGTTTTGCTGAAATTTTTTTGTTGCTTCCACCGTCATGCTCTGGAAATTTCCGGTGGGCTTATAATCAAAATATCCGAGTTCGCGCAGGCGGAGCTGAATGCGCACCACCATTTCCCCCGTTGAGCCGTAGCTGATGAGGGTGAAAGCAGAGGCTTGCGGCGAAGCCGAAGGCAATGCCGCCGGACGCGCGGAAGGCGAAACTTCGGGGTCGGGCGGGGTGGTGGGTTCAGCAAAGGCTGCCGGATAGGCCGCGAACAAAAACAGCGCGGCAAACAGAAAAATAAAACACTTTTTCATGCTTTAAGTATAGCATATCGCAGAATGGTTTTGTATAAAGTTTTTGTTACGGCGTCTCCGTTGGAATAAGGTTAAGCATATCTTCTTCCGAGGCAACGTTCGTGTAGACCTCCGGCACGTCTCCCACGATGATGCTTTCTGCAATGGCGGCTTCCGCGCGCACGGAGATGGTTTCCGAAACACCCGGCATAACGAGGCGCACGGAGGCGGTGAGCAGCAGGTTTACACGATACAGCGTCTGGTTAATGCCCGAGGAGACGAATTCTGAGTTGAACTCGCTTTGCACGCTGCCCGCAGGACTGAATGTGACCTTTAGGCTGGGACCCTTGCCGGCGAGGAACGAAATCCCCGTGATTGTACCGATGGGGATGGAAATGCCCTGATCGCCCATCTGTGCAATGCGTTCCTGTGCAGCTTCGGCACAATCTGCGGCAAGGATGTTCATTTTGTGCGTATTTGCCTGCAACATATAAACGCGTTCGCTGCTTTCATGCACCTGAATTAAGCGCGCATAATTTGTTTCGTCTCCCATGGACTCCAAAATCGCATCGTTCATCGCTCGTGCAGCAACGGAGCGAATGCGCGCTATGGCAAGTGCCGCCATGGCGGGACGCATGTTCACGCTGAGCAAGGCAACGGAGAGAGACAGCAGCACAATCAACAGCACGATCAGAAACAGCACCGTGCGCAGGAAACGCTTTTTTCTGGATACGATGCCCGGGCGGGCACTGCTTTTTTCCATGAGGCGGCTCCTTTGGATGGATTTTATGAATGCAGTGTTAATTCATTCTATGCAAAAGTTCAAATATTGAGCCTCTGGGCCGTGGTGTGCTATAATATGCTTGGATGGTTATAAGGAGATTTATGGAAAAGACAGAAAAAGCGACAACCGGACAATCCAAGCCTTCTTTCGGCGAGCGTATAAAGGACACAGTGCAGCAGTTCGGGGCACGGCTTAAGGGCATGGTGCAAAAAGAACCCGATATGCACGAAGGTGAAATTTTTGTGGAACGCAAGCGGCAGCGGCCGTTCGTGTTGGCTGTGCTGTTTACGACGCTTAAAATTATGCTTGTTTGTGTCGTGGTGCTTGGCTGCGCTTGCGTCGGGCTTGTGCTTGGCGTTGCGAAGGCTTACGTTGACACGACGCCGGAACTGGATGTTTCGCTTCTCACCAAAAGCGAACGCACATCCTATATTTACGACATGGACGGCAACCTCATCACCACGTTTGCGGGGTTGAAATACCGGGATTGGGTCAGCATCGAAGATGTGCCGGATATGCTGATCAATGCGGTTATCGCCGTTGAGGATGTGCGTTTCTACCGCCATAGCGGCGTAGACTATAAACGCTTGTTTGCGGCGGTAGTGGGCTCTCTGAGCGCTTCAAGCGATGCTGGGGGCAGCACCATTACCCAGCAGTTGGTGAAGAACAAGCTTCTTACAAACGAAGTGTCCTACCGCCGTAAAATCCAGGAAGCATACCTTGCGCTTGAAGTGGAAAATACGATTTCAAAAAGCGACGTGCTTGAAGCATATCTGAATGATGTTTACCTTGGAAGCTCGAATTACGGCATAAAGACGGCAGCAAAGGATTATTTCGGAAAGGAACTTTCGGAGCTCACCATCCGGGAATGCGCGATGATTGCCGGTATGATTCAGGCGCCCAACCGAACGGACCCGCGGAAGAATATGTACGAGCGCTTTTACGAGTCCGGAGAAAATAAGATGGACATTACCGATGAGCGCACGGACACGGTCATCGAAAAAATGTATGATGCGGGCTTTATCACAAAGGAACAACGGGACGCCGCGCTTACGGATTCCGTTCACGTGCTGAAGGAATCACAGCGCTCCAATACGGACGATCTGCTGTACTTTGTTGAATATGCAACACAGGACGTGGTGTCTCACCTGCTGTCGCAGCGTGAATTGCTGGACACCAAGGCGAACCGGGCCGCAATAGAAAACGAACTCCAAAGCGGTGGATACAGCATTTATTTGACGATTGATACCGAGATGCAGCGCATGGTTCAGGACACGCTTGCAAATTGGGATGAGTATCCAAAACTCCAAAACGAAAATGCTGCAACGCGCGTCACGACCACGAGCGATGGAACCGAGATCGTTGAACCGGAACCGCAGGCTGCTGCTGTTGTGATCGATTACAAAACGGGCGAACTGCGTGCCATCGTTGGCGGCAGGGAAGCCCCCCAGGTACTGCGCGGTTGGAACCGGGCCTATCAGAGCGAAACGGAGGTGGGCTCCAGCATTAAGCCACTGACGGTTTATGGCCCCGCGCTTGATCTTGGGCTGTCTCCCGCATCGGCCGTAGCAAACCTGCCGCAGGCCATCGAAGGCTGGGATACGGAGAAAGGGTATCCGAGCATTGGCAGCGAAAAGTATATCGGCATTATTTCCCTGCGGCGCGGCATTGTCTCTTCGCTCAACGTAGCTGCGGCGCGCGTGCTGATGGAAAACGTTACCACGCAGGCTGCGGCACAGTACCTTGTGAACCTCGGCGTTGATTCCAGCCGTGTGAGTGCAACGGGATCGGGCCTTGCACTCGGTACCACTGGCATCACACCCATTGAGATGGCTGCAGCATATGGCGCGATTGGAAATATGGGGGAATATTTGGAGCCGCTCTCCTTTACGCGTGTTGTGGATGGCGAGGGCAGAGTGGTTTTGGATGCAGATGAGATCCGGAAATCGCGGCAGGTATTTAAGCAGACAACGGCATATATGCTTGTTGATATGCTCACCGATGCGGTGAACACCGGAACAGGAACAAGCGCGAAGATTAAAGGCATGACAGTAGCGGGAAAAACAGGGACGAACTCGGACTACGGCAGCGCATACTTTGCGGGCATCACCCCCTATTACAGCGCTGTGGTATGGGTCGGGCATGATTCCTACGAACAAAAGCTTGTCTCAGGGTCAACCGGCGGAAAGGTAGCCGCGCCTCTCTGGCACGAATTTATGGAAAAAATACACACGGATTTGGTGGATAAGCCGATCATTGATGCCTCTCCTGTGGAATTGGGCCTTGTAAAGCGTACGGTTTGCGCGGTATCGGGCAAGCTGGCAACAGAGGCATGCTCGTTCGATGCAAACGGGCTTACCCCCATTACGGATTGGTTTGATAAAAGCACGGCGCCCACGGAATCCTGTGATATGCATGTACTTACGAGCGTCTGCATGGATTCGGAGCAGCCCGCCTCCCCGTATTGCACCAACGTACAGACCAAAAGCATTCTTTTGGTGGGGACCCAATCCTACTTTGCTTCATTTGACGCGGGACTTCTTCAAAAATATCTGCCGAACGCTGTGCTGACGGATATTACGGCGGAGCAGTACAACTTATATGCTTCAACAACCACATGCCCGCTGCATTCGTATGCCGGATGGGGAAATGGCGGTGGAACCGGAATCAGCATCGGCGGAAACAACGCGAGCCTGATTGCCGCCGCAAACGCTCTGATCAGCGATGTGGAAGCATACCTTTCCGCTGCGCAAAACCTTTCCGAAACAGACCGGAACAATCTGATTTCGCTTTCGGATACGCTTGCCGCGTATCTTAACGCCAACCTGTACCAGCAGGCGGAAACATATTATGAACGCCTGCGCTATACTTTTGACGTCATCTATGCGGAAAACCCGCCGGTAACGGCAATTCCATAAAGGCGGTTCCTGTGAATGGAAGAAAAGCTTTCTGCGCTTTATGCTGCTGAACGCGCGCGCCTTCACGCGGCGGCCGCTCGGGGCCGCACGGGCGAATATGAAGCTCCGGTTTTTGGCGAAGGACCGCTCCATCCGCGTTTGATGCTGCTCGGGGAGGCGCCCGGCGCAGAAGAAACGCGGCTCGGCCGCCCGTTTGTGGGGAAAGCCGGGAAAAACCTGAATATGCTGCTTGCACTCGCGGGGATCACACGCACTTGCGTGTATGTGACCAACGCCGTCAAATTCCGGCCAACGAATGTGAAAGCACGGAGCATTTCCAACCGGCCGCCTTCTCCGGCGGAGCTTGCCGAGGGGCTTCCGACATTAAAAGACGAGCTTAGGCTTGTGAATCCGAGCGTTGTTGCAACGCTTGGCAACACGCCGCTCAAGGCTCTGTGCTTGCTGGGCGGCCGGGAACCGCTGCCAATCGGGTCTGTGCACGGACGGATGCTTAAATTCATGATTGACGGTATGCCGCTTTGCGTATTCCCACTCTATCATCCTGCGAGCGTGATTTATAACCGATCCTTGCTGCCGCTGCTGGAAGAGGATGTTACGTGCCTTGGCAGCATATTAAACGAAATTAAGGAGGCTTGAAGGTGAAGCTGAAGACGATTGCACTCAGAGCTATGGCGTTATTGCTGGCCCTGCTGGCACTTCCTGGAGGACAAACGGCGACCTTTGCCGAAACAGAAGAACCCGAAATGGGGCAGGTGACCGCAGACAAGGTGAATTTGCGCGAGGCTCCCAATACGGATTCGGAAATCCTGGGCGAAGTTCCAGGCGGTACGGCGGTTGAGGTTTTGGGCAAAGACGGAACCTGGTACCGCGTACTGTACAACGAAACGGTGGGTTATATCCGGCAGGATTATCTGTTCGTCAATTCCACCGGAAGCCGGGGCGCATATGTGAAGAGCGACGGCGCGGCTTTGCGCGGCGGCCCTTCGGAGAACTCATACATCGTTGCACAGCTTTCGGCCGGACAGGGCGTCAAAGTGAAGGCGCTTATCGATGGGGAATGGTTCTATGCTGCGGCAAATGACCAGACCGGATATGTGCATCGGACCTACCTTGAAATCACTTCCTCCAACACGGCGTCCATCGGTATGCTGAAGCAGGGTATGGAAGGGGAAGAAGTGAAGAAGCTGCAAAATGCGCTGTACGACCGCGGCTTTTTGAGCAAGTCAAATATTACGAGTGTTTTTTCTTCCGATACACGGAAAGCCGTATTGGAGTTTCAGCAAGCCTGCGGGCTCTCGGCGGACGGCATCGCGGGCGCCGAAACGCTCAATTCCATTTATGACAGCGGGAACAAAATTGAGAAAGCGAATGCGGACTTTTACAAACTGAAGGGTACGGTCGTTTTGCTGGATTGGTTTAAAGGCGGATCGGACTGGCTGCACAAGGGCGCAAAGTTTACCGTGACGGATGTACGCACCGGGAAAAGCTTCCGCGCGCGCCGTTTCGGCGGTTGGTACCATGCGGACAGCGAACCCATCACTACGTATGATACGGGGATTATGAAGAGCCTTGAAGGGTTTTCATGGAACCGCCGGCCCATCTGGATTACCTATAACGGAAAGACCGTTGCCGCGAGCATGCATACCATGCCGCATATGGTGAACCCAACGCCTTCCAATGGGTTTGACGGGCATTTCTGCATCCACCTGAAAGGGTCCAAAGTACATGAGACCAGCAAGGAGTGCCCGCGCCATCAGGCGTGTGTTTATGAGGCATATAAGGCAGGGCGGGCAGACTGATTTCTGTGACGCAAAACGAAGATCCCCCGGGAAAACCGGGGGATCTTCGTTTCCGCTATTCGCGGGGCGCCTGCGGGGGATGGATGGCGTACAGCGCGCCATAGGCATACGATTCATCGTCGTCCAATACCGCTGAGGGCGTAAGGCCGGTGCATTCCGTTGCGGATGCGGTCGTTTGACGCAGCCAAAACGTTCCTTCGGTCAATTCGATCCCATCGGTGTTTCTGCTCTTTTTCATGCTCCCACCTCCTGTACATCCTGCGCTGTGATCTAGCTTTTCCCGCATATACGGAAAACCGCCGTGGAAAATAGCGGTATATTTGGCGCGTAATTGCAAATCCTTTACCCTAGGCCGACCGTAAAGGGGGCGACGGGGAGGAGTTTAAATTATGTTGGACCGAATCATACGCTTTTTTCGCTTTGGCCGGCAGGATGGTGAGTTTGAGCTTCTGGAAACAGAGCGTGGGATACCAGAATTTTGGGGTAGCGCGCGCGAAGAAGCACCTTTGCCGGAACAGGAGGATACGCGGAAAGTCTGCAAATCACTTGCAGAAAACGAGGAACGCCTGCGGATTTCGTTTCGGGCGGATATCAATTCTGATTTGATCCTTCGGCCATTTACGCTCGGCGGGAAGATCCCCGCGTTTCTTGCATATCTGAATGGGATGGCAGACACGGATCAGGTAAGCGATTTTATTTTGCGTGATGGGATGCGCCCGGGCTGCCTGGATCATGCGCGCGGGAATCTTGCACGTTATACGATGGAAAACGTATTTACAATGGGCGAGGCTGAAACAACGGAAGCGTGGGCGGATGTGAAGCAGGCTGTCATGGAGGGGCGGTCGGCTGTATTCATTGAAACCTGCGGGCAGGCCGTATTGATGGATACGCGCGGGTTTGAACATCGCAGCGTAACGGAACCGCAGGCAGAAAAGGTGGTGCGTGGGCCACAGGAAGCCTTTGTGGAAAATCTGCGCACAAACATCACGCTGTTGCGCCGTATTCTTCATACGGAAGATCTTGTATGCGAAATGCGGGGCGCGGGGGGCGACAACGGAATCCGGCTCGCCATCTTATACCGGGAAGGTATTACGAATATAACGCTGGTGGAAGAGGTGAAGCGCAGGCTCGCACAAATTGATACCCGCACAGTAATCGGAATGGGCGTGTTGGAACAACTCACGGAAGAACATTCTCTGTCGCCGTTTCCGCAGGTGCTGCAAACGGAACGGCCGGACAGATCGGCGGCGCTGCTGATGCAGGGACACGTGGTTGTGTTGCTGGACGGAAGCCCATTTGCAAGCGTGATGCCTGCAACGCTTTTTACGCTTATGACAAGTCCGGAAGACGTTTATATGCGCCGTCCGCAGGGTTCAATAATCCGCATTGTGCGGTATATCGGAGCTATGATTTCGATCTTGTTGCCGGCATTTTTTCTGGCCCTTGCGCTGTACCATCAGGGCTTGCTTTCCACAGAAGTGCTCACCACCGTGATCGCTTCGCGAAAGATGGTATTTGCACCCATCGGGGCGGAGATGATTTTCCTTCTTGTTGTGTTCCAGCTTATCCGTGAGGCGGGCATGCGCGTGCCCGGCAACATAGGTCAGGCAATCGGCATTATCGGCGGCCTGATTTTGGGGCAAGCGGCTGTTGCCGCAAACCTGGCAAGCTCTGTAGTCCTCATCGTTGTGGCGCTTACCGGGCTCGGGAATTTCTGCATTCCGGATTATTCAACGCAGCTGGCAGCAGCATTTTTCCGGCTGACGCTCACCATTGCCGCATGGATTGGCGGGCTGCTTGGCGTAATATGTCTGATGACCGTTTTTTTGGCATGGATGGCGTCTCTGAAATCATATGGCGTGCCGTTCCTTGCGCCGTTTTCACCGAAAGCGCATTCGCAGAAGCCGATGATATTGCGCGGGCGCCTTACGATGCATCAGCAGGCAGAGGACATCATGAACACGCAGGAGGAAACGCTGTGAAACTTTGTCAGGGAAGAGTCGGAAAGCAGGAGGGCGCGAACCTGATTGGAATTGCTCTGGTGTCAAGCGCGCTTTTCGTTTTGGACATTGCGGAGGCGTACCAATACGGAAACGGGACTTATGTTTCTTTTCCGGGGGCAATTCTCCTTGCTCTTGTGCTGTTCCTGCTCCTTGCGGGCGCAATGCGTGCTTCCGGGCAGAAAGACCTGCTTGCACTGATGGATTTTGCTTTCGGAAAATTTGTGGGGAACATACTTTCAGCGCTCATTTGCGTGCTTTTGTTTGCAAATGCATACTTTCTCATTTCACGGTTTGCAACAATGGTGCATGCTTTGGTTTTTATGAAGGTAACGCTGTTCCCTGTGCTTTTGTGGATTGTCCCTGTCGTTATATATATCGCTTTCCATGGATTTGAATGTATTGCGCGGATCGCAAAATGCTTTGGCGTGATTCTTGGAGCATGCCTGCTGCTTAGCCTCCTGTTTCCCATAGACGGCTATGAAGCCTATCGGCTTTTTCCGTTACCGCTCAACCACTGGGATACAATCGCCGCAGATGCATTTACAGGAACGTTTGCAACAATACCCGCAATGCTTGCGCTGCTGTGTATGGCGCAGGGCATGCAGGGTGTGCAAAGCGCAAAAAAAGCAGGGATAATTGGAGCGGCCGTAAGCATCGGGCTTGTTGCGGCAGTTCAAGTTGCAATTGGGATGACGTTTACTTATACAGAGTTGCAAAACATGTTTGTGCCGCTTTACAGGCTGAACTTGAAGCTGGTTCAGGAAAGCTATTTCTTCCGGCTGGATAAAATGCTGCTCTTCCTGTGGTTGATCGGTGCGCTGATTGCGGGAGCATACTATTTGTACGGGGCGGGCTTCGTGTTTTGCCGCCGCTGGAGCCGGTACGATATACGCCCTGCGGTAATTGCGGCCGGGATAATACTGCTTTGCTGCCTGACGACAGAGCATATGGGGCAGCTTCAAGCGTTTCAGGTGGTTCGGCAATATGGGTCATGGCTCCTTGTGGTACCGTTTACGGCTGCTGCGGCAGTTGCGCTGGTTAAATCGCATTTTTTAAAGAAGAAAGGTCAAACCGATGAGAAAGCATAGAACAGGGGCATTCCTGATGCTCATGCTCGCGCTGGCGCCGCTTTGCTGCGGCTGTCTGGAAGCGACTTCGTTGGATGAATACGGCTATGTCCTCACCATTGGTGTGGATCAGGGAGAACAAAAAAAATACAATATCTCATTCCTTTTGCAAAAGGAGGGGGACTCACAGGAAGCGCAGACAGGAGCAGGTTCTTATATCATTACCGCCGAAGGAGACAATCTTTTTGATGCGCTCACGGTCGTGCATGTGGGGGTACCATATGAATTAAATTTTACACGCACGAACTTTATTCTGCTTTCCGACCAAATCGCTTCTTCTTCGCGGATGGATGAATTCCTAAGCATCTCGTTTAACGCACTGAAGCTGCGGCAATCCGCGAAACTGGTAATCGTTCGCGGCACATGCGCGGAATATTTTGAAGGGCTTGCATCTGCGGATATTCCGAACGTTGCAAAAAGGCAATACAGCCTTTTTCGGACGTACCAGCAGGAAGGCATGATTCCGATGACAAACTTCACAACATATCAGGAGGCGGTTGGAAGCGGCCGGTTTGACGTGGCGATTCCAGTGGGCCGGCTGGACCGGAGTATCCCCACCGAATCGGATGGCGAAAAGCAACAAACACAGGGCGAAACGGAAACAAATGATAAGGACACAACGGATGGCGTGAAGCGCACAGGCGGGCTGCGCTCTTATATTCACGGAAGCGCATTGTTTGATGGAAACCGGCTTGCCGGGCTTTTAGACGACGAAGATACCGAGATTCTTTTGCTTGCAATGGGGCAATTCCAAAATGGTTACCTTAGCGTGAGTGATGAGAAGGGGACGGTCACATTTTTAATTAAAGAAACGGTAATCCCTCATGTGCAAATGAGCCTGGGGGAAGCGCCGCATGCCGTAGTAACGCTTGCGCTGTTCGCTGAAATTGAACTTGATACCAGCGGCAATGCAGAGGAGCGGTGGGACAGCGAGCTGAAAGGCCAGCTGGAAAACTATATCGTAATGGAATTAAACCGCGTTTTTGAACAATGTAAATTGCTTAATTCCGATGCGATGCGCTTTGGCAGATATGCATGCATGCAATTTTCAAGCGTTGAAGCCTGGCGGGATTATGCATGGAAGGAAAAATATAAAAATATGACTGCGGAGTTTGGAGTAACCGTTAAACTGAACGATAGGATTATTTCTTCCCACATAGAGTAGGCAACGAAAGGAGAAAGAAGAAGATGACAACCATCATCCTGCTTTGTGCAGCGGGGATCGCCTATTGCGTGGCTTATCTTGTTTATTGCATCAAACGCGCCCGCCTGCCCGATGTAATCGGCGCTGCTGTGCTCTGCCTGCTTGCGGGCGGTACGCTTGCAATTTGCTTTCTGTGATGCCGGAGAACTATTCCTTTTCGGTATGAAGAAGCGCGGCAAGGCGGCGCTGCGCTTCCTTGCGCAGCGTTGCTGTGCATGCAGCGTCAATAGCATAAACGCCATCTTCGGAGAGAACAAGAACGTCACCTTCCGATGCGAAGGCCGGAAGACGGATGCGCGGCACATAAACGGGTTCACAGCCGGAGCCGGTTTCGCATACGGCATAATTACCGTCAAACCGATCGATTACTATGGGCATGATGCTGCCCTCCTTTTGGTTTCCCAAAACAAGAATAGCATTTTTTCAGATGAACCGCAAGGGAATTAAGTGCGCCATACCCCAAAAATCCTGTTCCCTAAGCGCGGCGGATATGCTACAATAAACTTATCATCGGTTTGCGGCACGCGCCCTTTTGCGGCCGATGGCAGATGCTGGGGAGCAAGGGGATACGCCACGGGAGGAGACCGAATATATGCATCATTCATATGGGGAACAGGTGGTTACAGCAGAAGTACTTGATGAATTAAAACGCAAAGCAATGCTGATGGAGGATGAACTTGCAATCGAAGGCGGCCGCCAATTTGAACGAACCGGCCGGCTTAACGATCCGGGGCTTTGTGAAATGAGCATTGAATATGAAAACCTTCGCATGGATATTGAAACCTTGGAGGGAATCCTAAAACAAATCGAAAAAACGGAAACCGGACCCGATAAAAACAAATAAAAGCACATAAATGAAAATTTGGTAAACTGTGTGCGTGGCTGTTCCTTTTTTGAGAATGGATATTGTATAATAAACGTGGTGTGCATGAAACATGAAAGGAGATAAAGCGCTTTGTCTTTTGACGTGCTGGTAAAAGCGATTACAAGCGGCTTTACGCAGATCCGTTTAGAGGATTTTGTTGATATTGCCATCATCGCATTCTTTTTGTATAAGCTGATTATCCTTACAAAGGAAACAAGAGCGTTTCAACTGCTCAAAGGGATCGCTTTTCTTTTTGTTGCCGCGATTATCAGCGAAACGCTGCAGCTCCAAACGCTCAGTTGGGTGCTCAATTCTGTGCTGGCATCCGGAATCGTCGTGCTCGCCGTGCTGTTTCAGCCTGAACTTCGGCGCGCGCTCGAACACATCGGCCGGGGAAAGATTTTCAATAATGGCCTGCTCCAAAACTTTAAGCCGGAAGAAAATGAGATCGTAAGCGAGATGCAGCTTGCGATCATGAGCCTTGCAAAACGCCGGGTTGGTGCGCTGATCGTCATCGAACAGCGGACGGGCCTTGGGGATATCATTGCAACCGGCACGCGCATTGACGGCATCATTTCCGCACCGCTGATTGAAAACATCTTTGAACCCAATACGCCGTTGCATGACGGTGCGGTAATTATCCGAGACGGCGCAATTGTGGCTGCCGCCTGCTTCCTGCCGTTGGCGGAGGACATTGCAGTTGCGCGTGAGCTCGGCACGCGCCACCGTGCAGCGCTTGGGGTTTCCTCCGTGTCGGACAGCGTAACCATCGTGGTTTCCGAGGAAACGGGCGTCATCTCCTTCGCGCGGGAAGGAAAGCTGGTGCGCTATATCGACCAAAAGGCGCTGCATGATCTTCTGGAATCCATCTTTGTAGGAAAAGAAGCTGCCGGCACGCTGAACATTTTCAAGCGGAGGGCGAAACATGAAAAATAACATAAAAAAGAGCCGCTTTTGGGAAATGCTCAAGCAGGGCCTGAAAAGCTTTTTTACAAAAAACATTGCGATCAAGGTGCTTTCGCTTATGTTCGCAATCCTCCTTTGGGGATATGTGCTGATGACGCAGAACCCTCCCCGCGTAAAGACTGTGACGGATGTTACTGTCAGCATTGAGGGCGAAGCAGACTTAACCACCCGCAAACTCACGCTTCGCGGGGATCGCGCTGCGCTTTTGGAAGATGTTTCCGTGCGCGTAAGGACGGAGCTTACTTCCTATGCAGATATTTCAGCGGATGATATTACCGCCTCCATCAACCTGAGCAGAATCACTTCCACGGGCAAGCATACCGTTCGGATTCATGCAAAATCATCCTCCGGGGATGTGGTTTCCGTTTCTCCCAGCGAAATCGAGGTGGAAATCGATACGCTTACGACGCGCAACATACCGATTGAGATTCACGAGGAAGGCGAGCTGCCGGAAGGATATTGGGCGGGCGATGTGCAGCTGGACAGCGCCACGGTTCTTCTGGAAGGACCAGGAACCGATTTGGCGAAAATTGTAAAAGCGGTTGGCACAATTGATCTTACGAACCGTACGGAGAGCTTGAATCAATCTATTATGCTTGCGCTTTATGACAAGGAAGGCAACGTGGTAGAATCATCGATTCTCTTCGGCGGGATGCCGACTGTGGTGGCAAAACAGGAGATTCTGCCGAGCAAGCTGGTGCCGATCGATGTGGATGGCGCGATTATCGGCCGGGAGGAGCTTCCGGAAAACTTTGAAATTGCGAGTTACGGAACTTCATTGGAAAGCACCCTCGTTCGCATTGTGGGCGACGCGGATGTGATTCAAAAAATTGAATCCCTTTCGCTTGAACCGGTGGATGTGACCGGATGCACGGAAAGCATTCAGCAGGAGCTTGCAATCAATGTGCCGGAGGGAGTACGCATCATTGGCGCCGATTCCGTGAACCTGCAGGTTACGATCCGCGAAAAAACAGCCGTGCTTGAGTTCACGGAACTTCCAATCGAGATTGTGGGGCTCGCGCGGAAGCAGACGGCTACGCTGAGTCAGGAACTTGCCAATGTTACTTTCAGCGGCCGGGTCAGCCTATTGGCGGGCATTACCCGCGGCGATGTGAAGGTTTATGCTGATGTGACGGGGCTTGCCGCAGGCACACACGATGTAAAGCTCGCGCTCCAGATCGATGGAGAGGATGTGCCCTCAGATCTGCAATATGAATTTACAACCGATGAGACCATACAGGTCACCATCGAATAAGGAATATGTATGGCGTTGATTTTGTCGGAACTGAAACTGCCGCTTAACGCGGAGGAGTCCTCGCTCAAGGAATTTGCGGCGAGGGCTCTTGCTATGCCCGAAAGCGCGATCCATACGCTGCGCATAAATCGTATTTCTTTGGATGCGCGCAAAAAGGAAGACATCTGCTTTACCTATACGGTAACCGTTGGCCTCTCCGAGAAGGACGAGGCACGCGTGCTGCGCCGTTCCGGTATTCGCATTGCACGTGCGCCGGAGGAGTCTCCACGCCAGCTTGCCTTTGGCTCTGAGCCGCTCAAGGCGCCCATCGTTGTGGTGGGGCTTGGGCCGGCTGGGATTTTTGCGGCCTATCAACTTGCCAAAAACGGATACCGCCCGCTTGTACTGGAACGGGGCAGGGAAGTCGATGCGCGGAAAACGGATGTCGCACGGTTTTGGAAGACTGGCGTTCTTGACGAAGCGAGCAACGCGGTTTTCGGGGAAGGCGGTGCGGGCACGTTTTCCGATGGGAAGCTTACCACGCGAATCAAGGATTCGCGCGCACAGGAAGTGGTTTCGATCTTCGCGGAGTATGGCGCGCCGGAGGAAATAAAAACCATGGCCAAGCCGCATATCGGGACGGATAAGTTGGTGCAGGTCGTAAAAAACCTGCGCCTTGCGATTCTGCGCATGGGCGGTGAGGTGCGGTTTGAAACGCGTTTGGCCGGCTTTGAAAGGAACGGGGACGCTTTGTCCGCAGTGTATGCACAAAGCGCTGCCGGGCGTGAGCGAATCCCTTGTGCGGCGTGCATTTTGGCAACTGGCCATGGCGCTTCTGATACCTATCGCATGCTTGCGGAAAGCGGCCTTCTGATGCAGGCGAAGCCTTTTGCTGCGGGCGTTCGGATTGAGCATCCGCGAGAATTGATTGACCGGAGCCAATTTGGAGCCTTTGCGGGGCATCCACGCCTTGGCGCAGCAGAATACCACCTTGCAGACCAAAGCGGTGGGCGTGGGGTATACACCTTCTGCATGTGCCCCGGCGGGTCTGTGGTTGCGTGCGCGTCCGAACAGGGTGGAGTCGTCACAAACGGTATGAGCTACTATGCGCGGGATGGTGAAAACTCTAACGCTGCGGTTGTGGTGCAGGTCGATGCACGTGATTATGGCGTAGCCGATCCGCTTGCCGGCCTCCGATTTCGCGAGGCATTGGAACGGGAGGCGTTCCGCCTGGGGGGCGGCGGCTTTATCGCCCCTGCGTCGCAGGTTGGAGATTATCTCGCAGGGCGCGCATCCAGCGGCTTTGGAGCTGTTCGCCCGACCTATGCGCCCGGCGTGCGTGCCACGGATGTTGCGGCATGCCTTCCCGGCTTTATGGCTGCTGGTGTGCGGGACGGCATCCTTGCTTTTGGCCGCCGGCTGAAAGGCTTTGACATGGCGGATGCTGTCATCACCGCAGTGGAAAGCAGGACGAGCGCGCCTGTGCGCATCGTAAGAAACGAAAATGGGGAAGCTCCGGGCCTGTCCGGTTTTTATCCTGCGGGCGAAGGCGCGGGGTATGCGGGCGGGATTGTGAGCGCGGCTGTGGACGGCATGCGTACCGCGGAACATGTTATGGAACGCTTTGCCCGACCTTAGGAGCCAATGCGTCCGCCCGTTTTGCAAGAAATACGGTTCCTGTGGTACACTATTAAGAAAATACTGGAAAAGGATTTTGAAACGCATGAAGCGACGGCTTTTGTTTTATATTTTTGTGGCCTGCATGGCGTTCATGGCCGCCTGTTCTGGCAATGAACCAGAGGAGCAGCATGTGGATCTGAGCGATCCGGTAGGCGGAGATGGAATTTATACGACGGCAGAACTGATGGATTTCATCGAAAACGGCCAGTCCGATACCGCTACACTCGGCGCGTCAATTGACCTTGGCGGAGACATTCTGAGCATCACGCAAACCCGCGGCAGCATCACGATCCGTGGAAACGGCTTCAGCATCACGGGCAACGGAGATTGCGTGATTCGCTTGGAAGACGGTTGTACGCTCAGGTTGGAAGACGTTAGCCTTATAGGCGGGCGCAATGCGATCGGATGCCTTGGAGATGCAGCAATCGGCGGGACTTTTTCGATTAACAGCGTTGCGCATTGCATCACGGGCGTAGGGGATCTTACCGTTGCGCAAAACAGCAAACTTCAGCTTTCCAGCAACGTCGGCTGCGGTGTGAAGGCGAAGGGGCTCTCCCTCCTGCAGGGAAGCGAAATCGTTGCAAACGGCGCGCTCGGGGCGATCAGCATCGCGGGGGATGATCTGCTTTTAGATGAAGCCACCACGCTGATTGCAACGACCGATGAAAACTACAATGCGCTCAAGTGCGAAGGAACCCTTGTAATGCGCAACGGTGCGACGCTGCATGTAACCAACAACGGTGAATACCATGGGGCTGAAATCCATGACCTTTCTGTTGAAGGCGTTGCAGCGCTTGAAGCAGTTGGCGGAGGCAAGGGAGTGGGCGTGTTCCTGTTTGAACAGGAGGAGGATGTTTATTTTGTTGGAAGCTGTACGCCGGAACTCCGCTTTGAGGTTGGCAACGGAAGCGTGACCTTTGTGGCGGATGCTTCAGAGATTCCTGAACCGGAGAATGAAAACGAAGAAGATGGTGAGGAGCCGGACACCGTTGCGACGGAGGAACCATAACGGCACGAGAGCCCTTTCGGCGAACGGGCGGCATGAAAACAACAAGGAGGGGAGTATGGCAAGGCGGAAACAAACCCGAAGGAAAAGCCGTGCAGCCGTGCGGCGGCGCAAATACATGGTCCGAAGGATCGGTGTACTCATCATTTTTCTTGCCGTAATCACAGGCCTTACGCTCCTGCTGATTCGCGTTTTTTCCGGCGATTTCGCGCCGGGCGGCACGCTGGAAGAAAGTCCAACGCCGCCTGTTTTGCCGACATTCACCCCGGAACCCACCCCTACGCCCGTCCCGCAGCTCCCGGAAGGGCTTACGGTTGCGCCATCCTCCGGCGAAACGCTTGCGGAAGCCGGCTTTAAGACGGCATTGATGTACAACCGGGATGAAACTGATTCCTTCAGCCGCGAAGCCCCCATTTCGTTCGGAAAAGGGAGCGAGTACAGTGCCGTGCGCGGCATTACGACCTATGGCGGCAGCAATTACCGCGATTCCTTTACCTATGGACCACAAACCGTCGTGAACAAAACGCTCACGCGCGTGTGGGACAAAAGCATCGGCGCGCTTGATTGCGGCGAAGACGGTACATGGGCGGGCGTGGGTTGGACAGGCATGCCGCTCATCGTGCAATGGGAGGACGATGTTCGCCCGCTCCTCGGCATTTATGATGAATTCAAAACCAAGGACGGTTTTACTGAGGTCATTTATCCGGCGATGGACGGCAACATTTACTTCCTCGAGCTTTCAACCGGAAAGGCTACGCGGGATCCCATTGCCCTCGGCGTTGTGACGAAGGGAACCGCAACGCTTGACCCGCGTGGATATCCGCTCCTGTATACTGGCCAGGGGATTCCGAGCACAAGTGAAGAAGGTACGCGTGGCGCCTGGTTCCGGGTGGTTTCATTGATCGAGAACAAAGTGCTCTGGTCCTTTGGCGGGCGCGACCCGTTTTCGCCGCGTGAGTGGCAGGCATACGATTCCTCCGCTATGGTGGATGCGCAAACCGATACGCTTATCGTTGCGGGCGAAAATGGCCTGCTTTACAGCGTGAAGCTCAACAGCGTATTCGACCGCGTGAACGGTACGGTTTCCGTGAATCCGGACCCGCTTGCCAAATACCGCTACACGGCAAACGGATACGGCACATCGGACTCAAACCGCCAGTGGGGGATTGAAAGTTCGCCTGCATTCTGGAAAAACTATGCGTTCTTTACGGATAACGGCGGCTATTTGCAATGCGTTGATCTGAACACGCTCAAGACAATGTATGTGAAGGATTTGACGGATGATGGGGATGCAGGCGTTGTTTTGGAGGAGGATTATGAGGCCGGCACACTCTATCTTTACACTGCAAATGCCGTGAACACGCAGAGCGGCGCGGAGAACGGATTTGGAAAGAGCTGGCACAGAAAGATTAACGCTGTCACGGGCGAAACCGTATGGGAAAAGTCGTGGGATGCCTCCACCGGCAGCAGCACCACAAACGGCGGAACGCTTTCAACGCCGCATGTGGGGCATGGCTCCATCAGCGACCTTGTGATTTATAACGCTGCGTCCGTTCCGGTCATGGTGAACGGGGAGGCTGTGAACGGCGGCCGCATTGTAGCATACGACAAAGCAACGGGCGAAGTGGTGTGGACGTATGAACAGGCGGCGGATTACTGGAGTGCACCGGTCGTAATTTATGATGCGGCGGAAACCGCGTATTTGATCCAGTGCGACCGCAACGGGATTCTGCGCATGCACAATCCGCGCACGGGCGAAGTGCTCACGGAGGTAGACCTTGGTTCCCGTGTTGACGCAACGCCTGCGGTATTCAATAACATGCTTGTAGTCGGAACGCGCGGCTCGGGCGGCAGCGGAGAAGGACAAAAAATCATCGGCGTACGTATCGGCTGAGCAGTCAGAACAGCATTGCCGCGAGCAGCAGCCCTGTCCCATAAGAAAGTGTGTTGAACAACAGGGAGAGTGCGAAATAACGGCGCTGCTTCCCGCAGAGCTGTCGAAGCAGGAACCCTTCCCCCAAAACAACGGCGGCTTCCAAGAGCAATACTGCCGGGAGGGAGACGCCTGTCCCTGTGGCATAGTGCTTCGCATAAAGGATCAGGTTCAAAAGCGGGTTGGTCAAAAGGTTACAGAGGAGCAGCGCATGCTGTTCCTCTTTTTTTAGCCCACACAAATAAGCCGCGCCCGATTCAATAAGAATCGTGAGAATGAGCGGCACGGCATAGTACCCGAGCGTGAGTGCTGCTTCACGAAGCATGCGCCTTTATTTCTTGCGGCGTTTCATTATGGCTTGGATGACGACAAGCACAACGAGGACGACCACTGCAATGCCGAGGAATATGCCGAACAGAGAACCGCCTCCGGCGGATTCCAGAATAGGGTCAGGCTCTACGATGTCGAACAAAACGGGATACATGATGACATAAACCTCCTGAAAATCAAAATTTATTTGCGCTTCTTTTTGGCGGCACGCAGGATGAGATAGACCGCGAGCACCACAACGGCTATGCCGAGCAGAACCGGCAATATGCCAAAGAGGAAAATCAAACGCGGTGCGGCAACATCCAGCGCAATGGAAAATGGCATGACAGGCTTCTCCTTTGGAAATATCTTCAAATTAAATTGCTATTTATCATTTAAATGCAGCTCGGCTTGCTGCGGTTGCATCTGTTTTTCGTGCAGCGCGAAAAACAGCAGGAATGCCGCGCCGAGCGTGGATGCAAGCAATACCGGTACGGGAGCTTTGTAGTTGTCCGGCAGGGCATAAAGCGGCGCGCAGCCAAGGAACAGGAAAAGCGTTGTAAGGCCGAAACCAAATCCCATGGCTTCAGGCATGGCAGCCATCACAGCCGAAAGGGTGAGCGGCATCGCAAGGTTGAACAGAAATACGCCTGCGTAGGTTGCATAGGAAGCGGGGAAAAAAGCCATCATCAGCCCTCCAATCCCCACGCCGAGCAGGCCGATGACGCGCCAGGGAATCTTTTTTGCAAATATACCGCCGGAAAATTTGCCCAGGCAGGATGCAAAAGCGCCAAGAAGCACAAAAACAGGGGCACCTGAAAGCGTCGTAACAGCAAAACCTGTGAAGGAACGAATGCCGATGGAAACAAGGCAAAGCATGATTGCAGCAATGCCGAGGTGCTCCATGGGCGATGGAGCGCGATTTGGAACGCAGGCGCGGGGGGCACCCATACCGCAAAACCAGATGGAGCCGATGCAGGCAACAAGAAGGAGCACGGCAGAAAACGGGGAAATGAGCATCCCCTTCCCGCAAAGCGTGCCGAGCGCGACGCCGAGCGCACCGGGGGCGACATACGCACCTGCGGAAAACGCATCGCCCGGACAGTGGCGCAGGGAAGTTACTGCGCCGCCTACATGGAACAGCGCGTTGCCCAGCCCGAGCAGGATCACCGAGGGTAAAGGAAACGCGCAAGCCAGCACGCCCCAGGCAACCAGCCCACATCCGAGCACGGTAAAGGGGCGCGCATCATCCAGTCGGTCACAGAGCGCCCCGAGCGGCGCCTGCAGGGCAAAGGCCAGCGCATTATAAAGGAGCACCATGAAGGCCGCGTTTTCTCCGCGCAGAGTGGAAACCCACAGGGCAAAGAAACAGGAAAAGTCCACTGCGAAGTGCGCAGCGGCATGCGCGGCGAGGCGGCGGGCGGCACGATGCATGGCAGATCTCCTTAACGGCTTTTTGCCGGAAAAACAGTTTACTTCAGTATATCATAAATCGTTTGTGAAAAGAATTTGAAATTCGCTGAAATGGTTGGCGTTTTGCTATGTTTTGCGGTAAGATTGAAGCGAAAGATGAAACCGGAGGAAACGGGTTTTGGCATATATATCGCTTAAAAATGTAACGAAAACCTACCATATGGGGGAAGTTACCATCAAAGCGCTTTCGGGCGTGGATTTTGAAATGGAAAAGGGCGAGCTCTGCGTAGTTGTTGGCCCCTCAGGCGCAGGCAAAACAACGCTGTTGAACATTCTGGGCGGCATGGACAGCTGCACTTCGGGCGAGATTGTTGTGGATGGGGCGCACATTGAAGCATATGACCGGCAGAAGCTGACCGGTTACCGGCGGGATACGGTTGGCTTCGTGTTCCAGTTTTATAATTTGGTGCAAAACCTGACGGCGCTTGAAAATGTTGAACTTGCAGCGCAGATTTGCCGCGAGCCGCTCCCCGCAGAAACGGTTCTCCGGGAGGTGGGGCTTGGCGAACGCCTTTCCAATTTTCCGGCGCAGCTTTCCGGCGGGGAGCAGCAGCGCGTAGCGATTGCACGTGCGCTTGCGAAGAACCCAAAGCTTATGCTGTGTGATGAGCCCACCGGCGCGCTCGATTATCAAACGGGAAAACAGGTGCTCAAGCTCCTGCAGGACACCTGCCGCAAGGCAGGTATGACGGTGATTATCATCACCCATAACTCTGCCATTGCGCCGATGGCGGACCGAATCGTGCATGTGAAAAACGGGACGGTCGCCTCCACGGAGATCAATCAAATTCCGACTCCAGTGGAAAAGATCGAATGGTGATCCTATGCTGAAAAAGGGCCTTCTGGTCAAAAACCTGCTTTCTGAAATCTGGAAAACGCGTACGCGCTATCTTTCTATTTTTGCAATCAGCGCGCTGGGGGTCGCTTTCTTTGCCGGCATCCGCGCCACCAGCCCGGACATGAAAGATGCGGGCGATGCACTGTTTAACGCAAGCAACCTTTCGGATATTACGGTGATGTCCACTGCCGGGCTCACGCCGGATGATATCGAGGCACTGCGGGGCATCGAGGGCGTTGAAGCGGTTTCGCCGGGGCTGTTTGTGGATGCAATGATGCGTACGGGGGGCGATGAGGAAAAGAACGTGCGCCTGTTTTCCATGCCGATTCAGGAGAAGGAAGCATATGGGCAACTCATCGATATGCTCCCTTCCTACGACATCAACCCTGCACCGGAATATAAAATGAACGCGCTCGAACTCAAGGAAGGGCGTTTGCCCGTTTCGGACAAGGAAACGGCGCTGGATGTGAAGTTGCAGGAAGAAGCAGGGATTGCTCTTGGCGATTATGTGACGTTTGAAACAAGCGGCGGCACGGCGTCGCTGCGTGTGGTCGGCTTTGTATACAGCCCGAAATATGTGAGCGTTTTTGAACGCGGCCTCAGCACCATTGGAAACGGGAACTGCGCAGGGTTTGCATATGCTTCCGGCAATGCGCTCACGCGCCTCGGCACAAAGCTGCCGATTCTTGGCCTGCTTTCCACAGTGTATACAGAGGCTGACATTGTAATCAGCGGCAAAGAAGGGATTTCCGCCTTTTCCGATGCGTATGAAGAGTTGGTCGATGCGGTAAGCACGCGCATTGAAGCCTACGCAGAAACGACTTCCGGCACATGGTATATTCAGGACCGTACCTCTAACCCCGGCTATTCGGATTATTCCGAAAATACGGAGCGCATTGCCGCGGTGGGCGATGTGTTCCCGGTGATTTTTTTCATCGTTGCAGCGCTTGTAAGCCTTACGACTATGACGCGCATGGTGGAGGAACAGCGTATCGAAATGGGCACGCTCAAGGCGCTGGGGTACAGCACGGCTGCAATCATGATGAAATACGTGGTTTATTCCATCAGCGCCTGCGTCCTCGGGGGCTTTCTTGGCGCGGTAATCGGGTTTTGGCTGCTGCCGTATGTAATCATCTCCGCGTATTCGATTATGTACCGCCTGCCAAGCTTTGCAACGCCCTATCGTGTGGATATTGCAAGCGTTGCGATTATTGCGGCGATGGCCTGCACCAGCCTTGCGACCATTGCAGCATCGGCATCTGCGCTCCGGGAAGTTCCGGCAACACTGATGCGCCCCAAGGCGCCCAAGGCCGGCAAACGTGTTCTGCTCGAACGCGCCGGTTTTATCTGGAAACGCCTCAATTTTACCATGAAGGTGACCGTGCGCAATATATTCCGCTATAAAAAACGTTTTTTCATGAGCGTAATCGGGATCGCGGGAAGCTGCTCGCTGCTGGTGACGGGGTTTGGCATTCAGGATTCCATCTTCGGCATTGCGGAATACCAGTTCAACGACATTTGGAAAATGGACATTCAGGCGTATACGTATGACAGCATGCCGCTTGAGGAACTGCAAAACCTTGCGGCGGACAGCGAGGCATCTTCTCACTTCCGTTCGGTGATGTTTTGCTACGACACGGTATGCGATGCCAAAAGCGGCGATGCACGTACCGGAAACGTGCATGTGCTTGGCGTGCGGGAGTATGCTGAGATGGAGGGTAAAATCCGCCTGCACAGCAGCGGAACGGAAGTGCCGCTGACAGACGGGGGAGCGGTTATCACCAAAAAGCTTGCGGAACTGACCGGTGTGGATGCGGGCGACACGCTGCGCATCTATTCTGGCGCACAGGCCTATGACGTTTTGGTGGCAGGCATTGCCGACAATTACGTTTATCATTATGTGTATATGACCGCCGCTTACTATGAACAGGTATTTGGAAAACCAATGGAATATAATGCGTTTATGGTGAACCTTGACGACAATGCGACGGAAGGGGATATGGACGCAATCTCGGAGGCGCTGCTGACGGACAGCCGCGTTTATACCGTGATGACACTCACGAGCATTTACGATTCCATTATGGATTCCCTGAGCATTTTGGATTACATCGTGATCGTGCTGATTGCGGGCTCTGCGCTTCTCACGTTCGTTGTGATGCTCAACCTGACGAACATCAACCTCGGGGAACGCAAACGCGAGCTTGCAACGCTGCGCGTGCTTGGTTTTTACGATAAAGAAATGTACGAGTATGTGTTCCGCGAAAACAATGCGCTTGCGGCCATTGGTGCGGCCGCGGGGCTGGTGCTCGGGAAATTCATGCATGCTTTTGTAATTCGTACCTGCGAGGTAGATATGGTTATGTTCGTGCGTTCGGCAAATGCGATGAGCTTTGTATATTCGTTCGTGCTTACAGTGGTGTTTTCCCTTTGTGTGAACCTGATGATGCGCAGAAAGGTCCGCGCGATCGATATGGTGGAATCCCTGAAGAGCGCGGAATAAAGGAGTGAAAGGACAATGAAGAAAACTACGAGAATCCTGTGCCTTGCAATTGCGGCGGTGTTTGTTGTTTCGCTGCTGTTTTCAATTGCAATGAGCATTGCATATGCAGAGGAAGATACATCCGCCTCCTCCCGCGGAGAAACGGTATATGTTACGGCGGATGCAAACGGAAACGTTGAGCGTGTGATTTCCAGCGTATACCTTGGAAATGATCAAAAGCGGGAGACGGTTACGGATTATACCAATCTTTCGGACATCAAGGCGATCACCACAAATGAACCTCCCGCTATTTCGGGCGATGTGGTGACGTTTGCCGCTGCGGGCGAGGATGTTTCCTATCAGGGCACAGCAAACGCGGAAGATCTGCCGTTTATGGTGTACTTTACCTACTTCCTGAACGGGAAGCAGATTGCCCCGGAAGATCTTGCCGGAAAAAGCGGCCGTGTGCGCATTGAGATCGCCACAGAAAACCGTCTGAAGCGCACATGTGAGGTGGATGGGGAACAGGTGGAGCTTTATGTGCCGTTTTCGATCATAGGGATGCTGACGCTGGATGAAAGCTTCACCGGAATTACTGCACAAAACGCAAAAATCTCTGTACAGGCCGGCCAGGTTACGGTGCTTTGCGTTCTGCTGCCTGGCCTGAAGGAAAGCCTTGGCCTGCAGGAGAACAATGAAAAAATCAGCGATACACTTACCATCGAGGCCACGGTGAAGGACTTCAACTTCGATGGAGGGATGTTCATCGGCATGACGGGCATCGTGGATCAAAACGACCTTTCCGGCATTGAAGATGTAGAAGAACTGATGCGTGCTTTGACCGAGCTCAACGACGCGGCAAGCCAGCTTTACCGCGGCGCGCGCAGGCTGGACAAAGCAGCAGAAGCGTATGCAGAGGGCGTGAGAGCCTATGCGGAAGGCATAGCGCAAGCGGCAGAAGGAGCGGGTGCGCTCACGGATGGGGTGTCCGAACTTTACAAAGGCGCGGACCAGCTTGCCGGAGGCTCTGGTGAGATTACAGGCGGGCTGGAATCTCTTGCCGCCGAGTTGAATAAGCTCAAAGCGGCTTTGGATACAATTGAAAGCGGCGAGGTAGACGAGGCGCTGTATTCGTTTTTGGTTTCCTGGGCAGTGGAGGCTGCACAAAAAACGTTGGATGAATATAACTCAGAGCTAAGGGACAGGCTTCGCGCGCAGCTTGAGACAGCGATGCCGGATGCAACGCCGGAGGAAATCGAGGCGATTGTGGATGCGGTAATCCCTGCGGGCGCAACGGTCCCTAAACCGGAGCTTACAGAAGAACAAAAAGCGGAGATTGCGGCCAAAGTATCGGAAATCATTCAGAAATCAAACAATGCACAGGAGATCATCGCAAAATTTGAAGCGCTGATCAGCGGCGTGAATCAGCTCGCGGATGGCTCCTCGCAGGTGACGGATGGGCTTTATGCGCTTACGGGCGGCCTGCGGCAGTTAAAAGAAGGGCTCAGTGAGTTCGCGAATGGAGCAGCGGCGCTGCAGGAGAACGGAGCAGCGCTTTCGGAGGGCGCAGATTCGCTTGCAAGCGGCATTGGAAAGATCGCAAGCGGGCTTCGTTCGTTGGCAAACGATGGCATGCAGCGCATTGTGGATGAAACGGCTGAGATCGACATTACGCTTTCTCGAAAAGATGCGCTGATCGCTTTATCACAGTCATATAGCTCATTCTCTGCAACGCGGGAACCGGAGGATGGTGCGGTGCAGTTTGTGCTGTCGGTAGACGGCATAGAGGAGGAACTCCCCATTGAGCCTTCCCCTACGCCGGGCGAGGATGAAAACGTGCCTGCGGATGTGGAAAAAACAGAAGAACGCGGTTTTTTTGAACGCATCGGTGCATGGTTTGAAGGGATTTTTACAAGTGTGAAGGGATGGTTTGATTGAACGCTGGAGTGCAGCGCGTTTTTGCCGCCGGAACTGCATGGCCTTTCTGGCAGAGTGCAGTAGTGGGTGAAAGCGCCCTTTCGTGCGCGTCCAGGTATATGCTATAATAAATCGGATTTTACTGCGAATAAAACTTTGCGGAGGAAAGATGCTCATACAATGGTATCCGGGGCATATGGCGAAGGCGCGCCGCATGCTCATTGAAAACCTGAAACTTATTGACGTGGTGGTTGAACTCGTTGATGCGCGTGCGCCACGCGCCACGCGCAATCCCGATTTTGATGATTTGTTTTCAGCAAAACGGCGCGTGATCCTGCTCAACAAAAGTGATTTAGCCTCTCCTGCGGCTACAAAGGCGTGGGTGGAACACTATCGGGAAAATGGGATCAGCGCCATCGATTTTGTTGCCACGAATTCTGCCAAACGCAAAGCGGCGGTGGAACTAATTGAAAACGCTGCGTCCGAAAAAGTGAAACGTATGCGGGAAAAGGGGGTTGCCAAGGTCGTCCGCGCGATGGTGGTAGGTATCCCAAACGTGGGGAAATCCACGTTTATCAACCGCATTGCAGGCGCTTCCCGTGCGCAGGTTGGTGACAAGCCCGGCGTAACAAAGGGGAAGCAATGGGTGAAGATTTCGCCCTATCTTGAGCTGATGGACACGCCTGGCCTTCTTTGGCCAAAGCTTGAGGATGAGCATCTTGCGAGGCACCTTGCATTCATCGGCTCCATTAAGGACGACATCATGGATGTGGAGCGCCTTGCAGGCGCATTGCTTGCGGAATTGGCTGTGCTTTGCCCGGATGAACTGAGCGCACGCTATAAATTGGCCCAATCCGGCATGAGCGGCGAGGAATTGCTTGTTGCTGTAAGCCGCAGCCGCAGCTTCCTGCTTTCAGGCGGCGAAGCGGATACAGAGCGGGCGGCACGCATTGTTCTGGATGAATACCGTGCGGGCAAAATCGCGCGCGTTACGCTCGACAGCGTTTCGGAGGAAAAGGAAAATGGCGCGGCAGAGTGAGAGGGAACGCCTCCAGGAGCTGACTTGCATGGAACGCAAGTTTTGGGAAAAGGAGATTTTCCCGGCAGGGATGGATGAGGTTGGCCGGGGTCCGCTTGCAGGCCCAGTGGTTGCGGCCTGTGTGATCCTGCCGCCTGCGCCGCTCATTGAATATGTGAACGATTCAAAAAAGGTTTCGGAACGCCGGCGCGAGATGCTTGCTCCCATCATTCGGGAAACTGCGCTTGCGGTAGGGATCGGCTGGGCAGACGAGCAGGAGATTGACCAAAGGAATATCCTTGAGGCCACAAAGACCGCATTTGCACGCGCCTACGAGGCGATGGACAGCCCTTGCGCGCATGTGCTGGTGGATGCGGTGAGCGGCCTCGCCATTCCGGCGGAACAGCATGCGCTCATTCACGGCGACGCGCTGTCTTATTTGATTGCTGCGGCTTCCATTGTGGCAAAGGTGGAGCGCGATGGATACATGCGGCGCATGGATGAAGCGTATCCGCACTATGGCTTTGCGAAAAACAAGGGCTATGGTACAGCGGAGCACATTGCGGCCATCAGGAGGTACGGCCCATGCCCGCTGCACCGGCGCAGCTTCCTCAAAAACATCCTTGAGGGCGGCGTATGAACCGGCGGGAGCTCGGCGCGCTGGGAGAAGCGCTGGCTTTGCGCTACATGCAGGAGCGCGGCTTTGTTTTGCTTGCAAAAAACTATCGGGCTTTGCGCTGCGAGATTGATCTTGTGCTGCGCGATGGGAAAACAATCGTCTTTGCAGAAGTGAAGACGCGCGCGGCCTCCTCGGCCTACGGCTTGGGGCGTGAGGCGGTAACGGCGGCAAAACAGCGCAATATTGCAAAGGCTGCAGCGGCATACCTCGCCGCATATAGCCTCTATGACGCCTGCGTCCGCTTCGATGTGCTTGAGGTAGACGCTGCAAACAACTCTGTCACGCATATCCCCGGCGCATTTACATTGTAACCATAGGCGCGCATAGCATATGAAATACACAAGAAATGAATTTTTTGTGTCAAAGGGTGGGCAAATCTGCAAAATGTGGTATCCTAGTAGCATGAAATCTTACAATATTTAAATTGAGGAAACATGAAAAAGAGGCTTTTGATTTTTTTTGCTGTGATCCTTGCCGCAGCGTTTACCGTGTGCGGGTCTGCAGCAATGGCTGAGGAAGACGGCAACCTTGCCATAAACGGCGGATTTGAACGAACGGCTGAAAACACCGAACTTCCGGAAGGCTGGTTTTACGAAGCATGGGAAACCGACCCTGCCGAAGGGTACGCCATGCGCTCAGAGGATGACGGCGGAACGGCATATCTTTGGAGTGCCGGAAATGATGTGCGCCTGTGCCAGACGATTGAGGTAAAGGCCAAGTCCTACTATAAACTTACATGCCGTGTGCGCACGGAAGATGTTGCAGGAGGCGCGGGAGCAAATGTCTCGGTCGTGGGTTCGCTTGCCGCTTCAGAAGGCGTATACGGAACCAATGGCTGGCAGACGTTGGAGCTTGTCGGCAAAACAGGGAAGAAGCAGACGGAACTTACCGTGTGCGCCCGCATCGGCGGTTACGGTGCGGAGGCTTCGGGCAGCGCCTGGTTTGACGATTTTTCCGTCGAATTTTTGGAGGATTTCTCGGGTGATGCAGCGGACTTTTCATCCGCATCCGCCGAAGTTGAAACGGCAGGGGAGTATGCGGACGGCGAGATTCCCTATCTTGCAGAATCCTGCATGGCATTGTTCCTTGCGGCCTGTCTGATGTTTTATTTCTACCAGCGGTTCATCCTGCGTGCGGATACGCTTACCGGTGTGGCACTGCATGAGCGCTTTGCGCTTGCATGTATCCTGTTTGGCGCATTCCTTTTGCGCGGGCTGCTTTCCCTGCTGGTTTATGGGCATCCGACGGATATCTCCTGTTTTATGGCGTGGTCGAACGCCCTTGCGGAAAACGGCCCGGCTGCGTTTTACACTTCCGGTATGTTTGCGGATTACCCGCCGGGCTACATGTATGTCCTTTGGCTCACGGGCAGCATCGCAAAAATGCTTGGGCTTACCTACGGCAGCGCAGGCTATGTTCTGCTCACGAAAATGCCCGCGATCCTCGCGGACCTTGGTGCGGCGTATCTGGTTTACCAAATGGCTGCAAAACGGGGGACAAGCCTTGGCAAGGCTGAGGGGAGCGGTACCCTGGCGCTCGTGCTTGCAGCGGTTGTGGCATTTAACCCGGCGATGGCCTTTATCTCCGGCGGCTGGGGGCAGATCGACCAGGTGCTTACGCTTCTTTTGGTCGCTGTGGTCGCGTTGTTCCTGAAAAAGAAAGTGATTTTGGCCGGGCTTGTATATGGAGCTGCGATCCTTGTGAAGCCGCAGGCGCTGATGGCTGGGCCGCTTTTTGCCGCAGCGTATTTTGCATATGGAAAAGATGAAGGTTGGAAAGGCCTTTTGCGAACCTTGGCGGCTGTGGTTTCAGCTGTAGCGGCGCTTTTTGTGCTGTCACTCCCGTTCCGCGGCGGGCAGGAACCGCTTTGGTTTCTCGAAAAGCTCCTCGGTACGGCCACTTCGTACCCCTATGCAAGCATCGAGGCATTCAACTTATTTGCGCTTCTTGGCGGCAACTGGGCAGATGTGAACCAAACACCATTCCTTTTCTCCTTTAAAATATGGGGAACGATTCTGATCTGCCTGTCCGTTGCGTTTTCGGCATTCCTTTATCTGAAGGGACGCAAGCGGGAACCGCACGCGTTGACGCTCTCTCTTGCTTTCCTGCTTACGGCAATCTTCATGCTGGGGCACTATATGCACGAACGGTATCTGTTCCCGGCATTGCTGTTGCTTTTGGTTGCTTTTATTGCTTATGGGGATCGACGCATCTTCATTTCCTTTGCCTGGCTGACTTGCTCGCTTCTGTTCAATAGCTTGATGGCGATTGTAATCGTAGACCATCAGCAGGCGCGCGGAATGACGTATGACATCGTGACTGCGGCAGGATCCTTGCTGAATCTCGGCGGATTTGCTTACCTTACCTATACCTGCTGTGATATTCTGCTCCGCCGGCGCAAGCATCCGGCATTCTGCGAAAAAACGCCGGAAAGGCCCCAGCCATCCAATGAACTTCCAAAGCCGGTAGATGCAAAGCTGCACTTCACAAAGCGCGATCAGCTTTATTGCATCGCGCTTACGGCAGCCTATGCCGTCATTGCACTAATTAATCTTGGAACCACCACAGCGCCGGAAACCCCGTGGTACGGCCAGGCAGGCGAAACATATGAAATTGAATTCGGCCAAGCGGCTGAAATCGCTGAAATTCGCGTATTCGGCGGCCTGTACACGGGAAGCATCCTGCTGCGCGCGGAGGACGGCACGGAATATACGTACACGGAAGAAAACGGCGATATGTTCCGCTGGAAGGACATTGCAGGCGACGTGCCGGCCACGACGACAGGGTTTACGCTTTCTGTGACGGACGGAACGGTGTGGTTCAACGAGCTGGCATTTTTTGATGCAGCGGGCAATTACATTCCGGCCACTGCGGAGGGAAATGCCGCGGCATTGTTTGACGAGCCGGAAGAGGTGCCCGAAACCCCATCTTATTTGAACGGCATGTATTTCGACGAACTTTACCATGCGCGCACCGCTTATGAACATCTCCACGGCCTTTCGCCGTACGAGAATTCGCATCCGCCGCTCGGCAAGGTGTTCATTATGCTCGGCATCGCAATTTTCGGCATGAATGCCTTCGGTTGGCGCATTATCGGCACGCTTTTTGGCATCGGCATGGTGCCGATTCTGTATGTGTTTGCAAAGCGCCTGTTCAAAAAGAGCGATTATGCGCTATTGGCTTCGTTCCTGTTTGCATTTGATTTCATGCATTTTACGCAGACGCGCATTGCGACGATCGACGTTTACGGCGTGTTCTTTATCCTGCTGATGTATTATTACATGTATCAGTATTACCGGATGAACTTCTTCAGTGACGGGCTGCAAAAGACGCTCAGGCCGCTTGCGCTTGCGGGCATATTCTTTGGACTTGGCGCCGCAAGCAAATGGATTTGCTTTTATGCGGGCGCTGGCCTTGCGGTGATCTTTTTTACATCGCTCGTGCAGCGGTATCTCGAGTATCGCCGCTTCCGCAACAGTGAGGATGAAACGCTGCGGAAGGCTGTTAAGCCGTTTTGGAGCAATGCGCTGCGCACCTGCATCTGGTGCTGCGCGTTCTATATCCTGATCCCTGCGGCAATCTATTTGCTGTCTTACCTACCCTATGTGCTCAGCGTGGATCGGTATGGCATCAAAGAAATCTGGGGTATTCAGGAATTCATGTTCAGCTATCACAGCGGGCTTACGGCCACGCACAGCTATCAGTCGCCCTGGTGGCAATGGCCGCTGCTGATCCGCCCCATGTGGTACTATGTCGGCTATGATGTGGCGCCCGGCAACATCTCTACCATTTCGGCCATGGGAAATCCTGCCGTGTGGTGGGTCTGTTCGGCAGCGACGGGCGTTGTTGTCTATTCTCTCCTGCGCGGCAAACGCAAGGGGGATTCGGAGCTTTTCGTTCTGCTTGTGGGACTTCTCGCAAACTATTTGCCATGGGTCTTGATTTCGCGCTGCACGTTCATCTATCATTTTTTTGCGAGTGTGCCGTTTATCCTGTTGATTACGGTGTATGCGCTGCAAAAGAAGGAAGAACAGGATGCGCGCTATGCAAAGCTCAAATGGATTTGGATGGCGGCGGCACTCGCGCTGTTCGCGCTGTTCTATCCGGTAATATCCGGGGCGGAATGCGCGCGCGCATATGTAAGCTTCCTTGAGTGGCTTCCAAGCTGGACATTTATGGGGGTATAAAACAGCATGAAGAAAGAAAGTTTGGGCCAGTTTTTGAAATTTGCCCTGGTAGGCGTGTTGAACACGGTGGTGGATTTCCTTGTGTTTCAGCTTTTGAACCTGACGCTTGGCTGGACGTATCTTGCGCAGGTGATCGGATATAGTGCCGGGGTTCTCAACAGCTATTTCTGGAACAGCCGTTGGACGTTCCGCAAAGAGCATCAGCGCAGCGCACGGGAGGCGGCGGCTTTCGTGGTTGTGAACCTCGTGTCGCTTGGCGTATCGCTCGGCGTGCTTTGGCTGTGCCGCAACCCGTTCGGCATCACGGACGCATGGGTGGCGGGATGGATTCCCGCCTGGCTCGGCGGGTTCGTGAAAGGGGATACCATCGCAAAGCTCATCGCCACACCGTGCGCAATCCTCGTTAATTTCATCGGCAACAAGCTGTTCGTATTCCGGGCGAAGCCGGAAAAGGGGGCGCCGGAAAGCAATTGAGCGAAGCTCGCGTTGTGCGGGACCTTGGGGGGAGGAAAACGCATGTTGTCAAAAATCAAGAGTTATGGCCTGATGGGGATCGATGGGTTTTCGGTGTCTGTAGAGGTTTACGTTTCGGGCGGCCTTCCGGCATATGACACCGTAGGCTTGCCGGATGCTGCTGTGCGTGAGTCTAAGGAGCGTGTGCGTGCAGCCATCCGCAACAGCGGATTTGAATTCCCAATGCAGCGCATCACGGTGAACCTTGCGCCGGCCGATTTGCGCAAGGAAGGTTCAGTGTATGACCTTCCTGTGGCCATCGGCCTGCTTGACGCAACAGGGCAGATCCGCAACAGGACGTTTGCAGAGAAATACCTGTTTTTGGGGGAGCTTGCGCTCGACGGCACGGTGCGCGGCGTTGCAGGCATCCTTCCAATGGTGATCGGTGCATACGGGCAGGGTGTGCGGAAGGTGATCGTGCCTTTAGAAAATGCAGCGGAAGCATCCTACATTGAAGGGGTGGAGGTATATGCGGCGGAAAGCCTGAAGCACGTTGTGGACTTTTTGAACGGCGAAGCGGCGCTTATGCCCACTCCGGCACGCAAATGGGACAGGGCGCACATCGCCTGCCCGATGGACTTTGCGGACATCAAAGGGCAGCAGGGCGCGAAGCGCGCGGCAGAGATCGCCGTGGCAGGCGGGCATAACCTGCTGCTTGTCGGAACGCCCGGAAGCGGAAAAACGATGCTTGCCCGCAGCATTCCATCGATCTTGCCCGAACTTACGTTTGAAGAAGCGCTGGAAATCACAAAGGTTCATTCCATTGCGGGAACGCTGCAGGGAACGGAAGGCATGGTATCCGAGCGGCCATTCCGCGCGCCGCACCACTCCGCGTCTACTGCATCGCTCATCGGCGGCGGACAGCGCGCCATGCCGGGCGAAATCAGCCTTGCACACTATGGCGTGCTGTTCCTGGATGAATTTCCCGAGTTCCGTAAGGATACGCTGGAAGCATTGCGGCAGCCTATGGAAGATGGCAGCGTGACGATCGCGCGGGCGGCCACACGCTCCACATACCCTGCGGATTTTATGCTCGTCGCAGCCATGAACCCTTGTCCGTGCGGCAATTATGGTTCACGCATCTCGCCATGCCGCTGTACGCAGCAGCAGATCGCGCGCTATTTGAACAGGATCAGCGGCCCGATGCTGGACCGGGTGGATCTTCATGTGGAAATGAGCGAAGTCGGTTTTGAGGACATTGCCTCGCGCAGCGCGGGCGAGCGCTCCGAAACCGTGCGCGCGCGGGTAAACGCCGCGCGGCGCGTGCAGGCGCTGCGTTATAAAAGAGAAGGGATCTTGTTTAATGCGCAGCTCACAAGCCGTATGACGGCGCGCTTCTGTGCGCTGGATGCACAGGCGGAAGCCCTTTTGAGAAAGGCGTTTGCATCGCTCAGACTCAGCGCGAGAGCCTATACGCGCATCCTCAAGGTGTCGCGCACGATTGCCGACCTTGAAGGGAGCGAGGCCATCCGTTCCCATCATGTGGCGGAGGCTGTGCAATACAGAAGCCTTGAAAGCAAATACTGGGGAGATACGCGCCGATGAAACGGGAGTACAGCGAACGGGAACGATATCTGCTCTGGCTTGGCTTCGTGCTCGGACCGGGCTCAAAACGGTATTTTCGGGCGCTCACGGCGTTTGAAAACGATGCGCATGCCATGTTTGCAGCGGCGCAGAAGCACGATCTGCCACCGGAATGCGGCTTAAAAGAGCCGATTTTGGAAAAGCTTTTCGCGAGTGCGACACAACGCTATATCGACGGATGCTTCAAGCGTCTGGCCGAGCTGGATGTTTCAGCAGCGGCGTTTGAATCGCCGGAATATCCGGCGCTGCTCAAAGAAATCTATGACCCGCCTCCGATTCTCTATTATCGGGGAAGGCTGCAAGGGGAGCCTGCGCTTCCCATTGCGGTGGTGGGGTCGCGCGCACCTACGGAATATGGAAGACGCATGGCGCATACGCTTTCGCAAGCGCTTGCAGAATGCGGTGCATGCGTGGTGTCCGGCCTTGCTTACGGTGTGGATTGCATTGCGGCGCTCGGCGCGCTTGCGGCGGAGGATAATCCGTATCCAACGGTTGCTGTGCTCGGTTCGGGCGTGGATGTGGTTTATCCCGCTGCGAATCGGGATATCTATGCGCAAATCATCGCGCGCGGCGCGGTGGTTTCCGAGTTTTTGCCGGGCACGAAGGCGCTGCCTTCCAACTTTCCCATGCGCAACCGCATCATCAGTGGGCTTTCGCGCGGCGTGCTTGTGGTAGAGGCCGCTGCGAAAAGCGGAACGCTTATCACTGTGGATTGTGCGCTGGAACAGGGGCGGGACGTATTTGCACTTCCCGGCCGCATAACGGACCCGAAAAGCGAAGGTACCAATGTACTTCTGCGGGAAGGGCACGCGAAGTTCACGCTTTCAGCGGAGGATGTTTTGGAGGAATACGGCGGCTGGCGCGCGGTGAAAGCACAGACGCTGTCTGAACCGGAGAACCTTTCTCTGGAACAGGCGGTGATCCGCCGGCTGCTTCTTGCAAATGAAAGAAGCTTTGATGAATTGTGTGAATTGACGGGCTTTTCCGTCCCGTTGTTGAATTCTACCTTGACAGAGATGGAATTTTCGGGAATAATTAGACAATCGCCCGGAAGGGTATACAGCATAGAATGCGTTTTATGAACGATACACCGGAGGTAACGGAATGTCCGAAAATCTCGTGATCGTGGAGTCGCCCGCAAAGGCGAAAACGATCGGTAAATTCTTAGGGAACGGCTATAAAGTCATCGCGTCCAACGGCCATGTGCGCGATTTGCCCAAAAGCCAGCTCGGCGTGGACGTCGAGCATGATTTTGCACCCAAATACATCACGCTGCGCGGCCGGGGCGATGTGTTGGAGCGCATCCGCAAGGAAGCAAAGAACGCAAAGACCGTCTACCTTGCAACCGACCCTGATATGGAAGGGGAAGCAATCTCCTGGCACCTTGCGCAGATTTTGAAGCTTGATACAAACACCAAGTGCCGCATCGTGTTCAATGAAATCACATCCGGCACGGTAAAAAAGTCCGTGAAGGCCGCGCGTACGATCAACATGGATCTTGTGGATGCGCAGCAGGCGCGCCGCGTGCTTGACCGGTTGGTTGGGTACAAGATCAGCCCGATCCTTTGGGCAAAGGTGCGCAAGGGGCTTTCTGCGGGCAGAGTTCAATCCGTTGCCACGCGCATCCTCTGCGACCGCGAGCAGGAGATCATGGATTTCGTCAGCGAAGAATATTGGACGGTTTCCGCAACGCTCAAGCACAAAGGGGCGCGCAAACCCATCGAAGCGAAATTTTACGGGTTCGGCGGCAAAAAGGCGGAGCTGCATAACGAAGCCGATGCGGACGAGGTGATCAGCCGTGCCGCCAAAGGCGACTTTGCTGTAACGGATCGCAAAATTGCTGAAAAGGTACGCAGCGCGCCCGCGCCGTTTACCACGAGCAGCATGCAGCAGGAGGCCTCGCGCAAGCTCGGGTTTACCGCGAAACTGACCATGCTTGTGGCGCAGCAGCTTTATGAAGGAATCGATTTGCAGGGAAAGGGCGCGACCGGCCTTATTACCTACATGCGTACCGACTCCGTGCGCATTGCGGACGAGGCGCAACAACAGGCGCTTGCTGAAATAAAAACGCAGTACGGCGAAAAATATGTCCCTGCAAAGCCCAACGTGTTCAAAGGCCGCAAGGGGGCGCAGGATGCGCACGAGGCCATCCGTCCGGCGAACGTTTCGCTCACGCCGCAGGCGGTGAAGGCATCTTTGTCCAACCAGCAGTTTAAGCTTTACAAGCTGATTTATGAACGTTTCCTTGCAAGCCAGATGGCGCCCGCCGTGTTTGAAACCAATACCGTGACCTTTGATGCGGGCGGATGCACGTTCCGCGCAAACGGTGTGCGCACCATTTTTGACGGCTATACCGCCGTTTACACGGAGGGGAAAGACGAGGCGCAGGAAAAGGACGTAACGCTTCCCGAGCTTTCCGTCGGCGAGATGCTCGCCGCACAAAAACTTGACAAAGAACAGAAATTTACGCAGCCGCCGCCGCGTTACACGGAGGCTACGCTCGTGAAGACGCTGGAAGAACGCGGCATCGGCAGGCCCAGCACCTATTCCCCCACGATTTCCACCATCCTTGAGCGCGGTTACGTGCGACGCGAAAAAAAGCAGCTTGTTCCCACGGAGCTCGGTTTTATTGTGACGCAGCTGATGAAGGACAACTTTAAAGACATTGTGGATGTAAAGTTCACAGCGGATATGGAAAGCAAGCTCGATCTCATCAAGGATGGCGAGCAGGAGTGGACGGAGGTTGTCCGTGAATTTTACGGCCCGTTTGAGGACAGCGTGGAGAAAGCGTCTGCAACCATTGAAAAGGTCGTTGTTCCGGATGAGGTATCCGATGTGCAGTGCGAAAAATGCGGCGCGATGATGGTTTATAAGATGGGGCGCTTCGGCAAGTTCCTTGCATGTCCGAATTTCCCGGAATGCCGCAACACAAAGGCGATTGTTGAAAAGATTGACGTTCCGTGCCCCAAGTGTGGGGCGGCGCTCATCAAGCGCAAATCCAAACGCGGTAAACCGTTTTATGGGTGTGAGCGCTATCCCGAGTGCGACTTTGTATCTTGGGATAAGCCAGCTAAGGAGAAATGCCCCCAATGCGGCTCCATGATGGTGAACAAGGTCGGGCAGCACGGCGCATATACGATGTGCACCAATAAGGACTGTGGCTTTGTTGTGCGCCCGGGCAAGAAAGGGAACGAGGAGAACAGCAATGAAGAATGACCGCGTCACGGTGCTCGGCGCCGGGCTTGCGGGGTGCGAGGCCGCGTTTCAGCTTGCTGAACGCGGCATCGCTGTATCGCTTGTGGAAATGCGTCCTATCCGGCGTTCCCCCGCACATAAAACGGATCTGTATGGGGAACTCGTGTGCTCAAATTCGCTTCGGTCCGACCGCCTGCAAAACGGCGCAGGGCTTTTAAAAGAGGAGATGCGGCGCATGGGTTCGCTGATCGTCTCAGCAGCGGATGAAACGCGGGTACCCGCAGGCGGCGCGCTCGCTGTGGATCGCGAAGGCTTTGCCCGGCTTGTAACGGAGCGCATCCGCAATCATCAGAACATCGCGGTTGTGGAAGCGGAGGCGCAGGCGCTGCCGGAACCGCCCGCAATCGTTGCAACGGGGCCACTTACGGATGGCGCGCTTTTGCAAAGCATCGAAGAGTTTTTGGGTGAGGGCCTGCATTTTTATGATGCGGCTGCGCCTGTAGTTACAAAGGAATCGCTTGATATGTCCCGTGTGTTCGAGGCTTCGCGCTATGACCGCGGAGGCAGCGACTACCTCAACTGCGCAATGACGCGGGAAGAATATTTCGCCTTTGTTCATGCGCTTGTTGCTGCAGAAACGGCACAGCTGCATGCGTTTGAAACGCCAAAAGTGTTTGAAGGCTGCATGCCCGTTGAAATTATGGCCAAGCGCGGGGACATGACGCTTGCATTCGGGCCGCTCCGCCCGGTTGGTCTTTCAGACCCGCGCCTTGGGGAACGGCCTTTTGCGGTGGTTCAGCTGCGGCAGGATGATGCAGAAGGGACGCTCTACAATATTGTGGGGTTCCAAACAAATCTCAAATTTGGGGAACAACGCCGCGTATTCGGGATGATCCCGGGGCTTCAGAATGCAGAATTTGTGCGCTATGGAGTAATGCACAGGAACACATTCCTCAATTCGCCGGGAAAACTTGACCCGTGGTATCAGGTGAAGGCGCGCGAAGGGCTGTATTTCGCAGGACAGATTACCGGCGTGGAAGGCTATGTCGAGAGCGCCGCAAGCGGCATGGTAGCGGGAATTGACCTTGCGCACAAACTCCTTGGCAAGCCGCGTGTGGAGTTCACCGCGCGCACGGCTTTGGGCGCGCTTGGGCATTATGTTTCCGGCTATGCGGGAAAGGACTTTCAGCCGATGAACATCAGCTTCGGTATCATCGAAGGGCTTACGAACCCGCCGCGCAACAAACAGGAACGCTATACGCGCATCGCGGAGCGTTCATTGGAGTGGATCGGAAAAATTGCAAAGGATTGCGAATAAACTGTAAAGCATGCGCCAAAAACGGTTTCAAGTGGTGCGATTTGTGTTATTATGAATGCAAATCACCGCCAGAATGCGGCGCAAATGGAGAATTCGGAAAGGGAACATTGCTATGAGCTTAATGGGAACGACGATCGTCGCTGTCAGCCGGGATGGAAAATGTGCTGTAGCTGGCGACGGCCAGGTTACGATGGGGGAAAAGACCGTCATGAAGGCACACGCAAAGAAGGTACGCAGGCTGTATCACAACCGTGTTGTGGTGGGGTTTGCAGGTTCAGTAGCGGATGCGTTTTCCCTTTCAGAGCGTTTTGAGGCAAAGCTGGAGCAATACAGCGGAAGCCTTCGCCGTGCGGCGGTTTCGCTTGCACAGGATTGGCGCAGCGATAAGGCGATGCGCCAGCTGGAAGCGATGCTGATTGCTGCGGACGCTGAAGAGCTGCTCATCATTTCCGGAACAGGCGAGGTGATCGATCCGGACGACGGCATTGCCGCCATCGGTTCCGGCGGCATGTATGCGCTCGCGGCGGCAAAGGCACTCAAGGAAAATACTGAGCTTGCGGCGGCAGAAATCGCAGAAAAGGCGATTCGCATCGCATCGGATATCTGCGTATTCACAAACGGAAACATCACCATGGAGGAAGTTTAAATGCTGACGCCGCGCGAAATCGTTGAATCCCTCGATCGCTACATCATCGGCCAAGGCGAAGCCAAGCGCGCAGTGGCGGTTGCGTTGCGCAACCGCTATCGCAGGAGCCGCCTTAAACCGGAATTGCGGGAAGAAATTACTCCGAAAAACATCATTATGATGGGCCCCACGGGCGTGGGCAAAACAGAAATTGCAAGAAGGCTTGCAAAGCTTGTGGACGCGCCGCTTGTGAAGGTGGAGGCGACGAAGTTTACGGAGGTCGGCTATGTTGGACGCGATGTGGATTCCATGATCCGCGATCTTGTGGAAGCATCCATCCGGCTCTGTAAGGATAAGCGTATGGCTGCGGTGCGCATCGTTGCGGAGACCGCTGCAAACGAGCGCCTGATTGACCTGCTTGTGCCGGGCGCAGAGAAGCGGGCAGCCGCGCCCATGAACCCGCTTCAGTTGCTCCTTGGCGGCGGGCAGCCGAATGAACCCGCTCAGACGGAGGAAGAACAGGCACAGCACCGCACGCGGCGGGAAGAAGTGGCCGCGCAGATGCGCGCCGGCCAGCTTGAAGAAGAACTTGTGGAAGTTGAAGTCGAGCAGAGCGGCACCGGCAGCGATGCCATGCTTGCAATGGGGATTGACATCAACCTGAATGAGATGATGGGCGGCCTTCTGCCCAAACAGAAGAAGCGCCGCCGCGTCAACGTGCGTGAGGCGCGCCGTATTCTGACGCAGGAGGAATCCGAAAAGCTCATAGACATGGACGATGTTATCCGTGAAGCGATTGACAAGGCGGAGCAGGACGGCATCATCTTTATCGACGAAATTGACAAGATCGCAGGCGCGCAGCATGGTTCGGGCCCAGATGTTTCCCGTGAGGGCGTGCAGCGGGATATCCTCCCCATCGTGGAGGGCTGCACGGTAAACACGAAATATGGCCCGGTAAAGACGGATTTTATCCTCTTCATCGCGGCGGGTGCGTTTCATGTTTCAAAGGTTTCCGACCTCATTCCGGAATTGCAGGGGCGCTTTCCCATCCGCGTAAAGCTTTCTGCACTCACCGAACAGGACTACGAGCGAATTCTTTCCCAGCCGGAGCACGCTATTACAAAGCAATATGCGGCGCTGCTTGAAACGGATAACGTTGCTTTGCAATTTACGGATGATGCGCTTTCCGCCATTGCGCATTATGCCTGCCGCGCCAACGAAAGCAGCGAAAACATCGGAGCACGCAGACTTCACACAATTATGGAAACCGTTTTGGACGACATTTCCTTCAACGCCAGCGGCGAGCACCCGCTCGTCAAGGTGATTGTGGATGAAAACTATGTAAAGGAGCATCTGTCGGACGAGTTCGACGGGGAGGATCTTGGAAAATTCATCCTCTGACGAAACCGCTATGAAACCAATCCTCAGCATTATTATGGCTTTTCTGCTGATGTGCTTGACAGGGTGTGCAGAAATCGCAACAACGGCCAATGTTTCCGCACGCGTGGAAAACAGTGCGGACGCAGCTATAACTGAGATCACCATTCCGCCCACAGCCACCCCTGCGCAGGTATATTCCGCAGCGGAGGGAGGGCAGGCGGAGGCATTTGCGCTGTCTGGCGGAGGGGAGCCCGGCCTTACGGCAGCAACACCATCCGCCCTGCCGCTGCCTTCGGAAACTCCGGAGTTTACACCGTCGCCTGCACCGGATCCAACGCCGGAATACACCGTAGAGCCAGTGGATGACAAAAAAGCATATTTGAATGCGGGCAGCGCGAATTTGCGTGAAGGCCCCGGCACGGAATACGCTATTTTGGAAGAACTGCTGGAGCTGGAAACGCTTTGCGTCACAGGCAAGATTGAAGAATGGTATCGCGTTGAGGCGGGAAACGAAACGGGGTTTGTGCTTGCGGAGTTTGTTGAATTCGGAACCGCGCCCACGCCGAAGCCAAGCTTCAGCGTAAAATCCATGGATGATAAGGCCGCGTATGTGAATGCGGGCAGCGCGAACTTACGCGAAGGGCCGGGGACGAAATACGAGATCGTCGTAGAACTCAGCCGCAACGAAAAAATAACCGTTACAGGAACCTCGGGCGATTGGTACCGCGTTGAATACGGAAGAAAAAAAGGCTTCATTTCTAACGAGTTTGTGGAGTTCGGGGCGCCGCCGACCGCTACGCCGAGGCCGACCGCCACGCCAAAACCGGATGTAACTGCTGAGGCCACGCCGAAGCCCACCCCCACCGCAAATGCATCAAATGGAAGCTCCTCCTGGGAAGCCGCGCGCGATTATTTTTCCGATACGAGCCGTTTTACGGCAGAAGAGCTGCTGTTGATTGCGCAGGTGGTGCAGGAGGAAGCGAAAGGAACCTCTGTGGAGGCGCGGGCTGCAGTTGCGAACACGATCTACAACCGCTACCTTTCATCAAAATACCCAAATACAATTGAGGGAATCATTTTCCAGAAAAACCAGTATACGGTTGCGGATGACGAGGATGAAATCCGTTCCGTCAAGCCGGTGGAAAAAACGATCGAGGCCGTCACGCAGATCTTTGTTGAAGGAGATACCTTCCTTCCGGAGGACGTGCTCTTTTTCCGTTCGGCAAGCCGCGGCACAAGCTGGGGGGATAAACGGGAGTATTACGCGACATATGGCAACAACGCCTTTTTCAGGAGCTTCTATTGAGGAAGCTCCTGAAAGTAACAACGAACCGGCAAAAAAACTGCAAATTAAAATGGGGGAAGAACTGTGATAACGCTGATAAAAAATGTTCGGGCCTATCAGAATGGCACATGGAATGAAGGGGAAATCCTTATCGCTGGAGATAAGATCGAAGCGATGGCAAGGAAAATTGACTGCGCATTCCCGGGAATGCAGGTCATTGATGCTGAGGGCATGCGCTGCATACCGGGGTATCTCGACCAACATGTGCACATTACAGGCGGCGGCGGGGAAGGCGGCTTTGCAAACCAGGTTCCACCGCTTCCGTTGAGTGCACCTGTACGCGCAGGGGTGACAACGCTCGTTGGCCTGCTCGGCACGGATGGCACAACGCGCAGCGTGGAAAGCCTCGTCGCACGCGCAAAGGCGTTCAACGAATTTGGCCTTACAGCGTTCTGCCTTACGGGCGCATACGAGTTCCCCTCACCCACGGTGACGGGCAGCATTAAAAAAGATATTGTTATGATCCGGGAATGCATCGGCGTCAAGATCGCCATTTCGGATCACCGCAGCATGAATATGGAAAAACGCGACCTTGTCTGGCTTGCTTCACAGGCACGACAGGCGGGAATCCTTTCCGGCAAGCCCGGCATTACGCATCTGCATACCGGAAGCGGAAAAGCGGAGCTTGATATGCTCTTTGATATTGTAGAGACAACGGAAATCCCGATTTTCAATTTCCGGCCAACGCATCTCGGCGGAAAGTTTGAGGCGGCAATGCGTTGGACGGAGATGGGCGGTTATGCGGATTTCACATGCGGAAACACACATGCGGAAACTGCAGGAATCGTTGCGCGGGCGCTTGAACGCGCAACGGAGGGGCTTGTTACAATGAGTACGGATGGAAACGGCAGCTTCCCCATCTGGAACGAAAAGAAGGAAATGGTTGGGATCGGCGCAGGAAGCATTGCCAATCTGCACGGCGTAGTGAAAAGCCTTGTTCTGGATAAGGGCCTGCCGCTTGAAACGGCGGTTGCGCCCTGTACGCGGAATGTTGCAAAAGCGCTCGGCCTGTACCCGCAAAAGGGCTGCGTCGCGCCGGGCAGCGATGCGGATTTGATTTTGCTGGATGACACACTTTCCATCGACACTGTGGTCGCGCATGGAAAAACCATGCTTCGGCACGGCGCTCTGCAATTTCGGGCGAACTTTGAAAACTGAGGACCGGAATGGAGCGGCAGCTTAAGATGGCGCCGGGAAAGTAAGCTCGTTCATTTTCCCGGCGGACACAACATAAATCCTGCAAGCAAAGCTCACACTAATACCGCAATTCAACCGAAAGGCGGTATTTTTGTTTATGAAAGCTATCATCATGGCGGGCGGCGCAGGAAAGCGTTTGCGGCCGCTTACCTGTACGATGCCAAAGCCAATGGTCCCTTTGCTCAACAAGCCCGTGATCGAGTACTGCGTAGAGCTGCTTGTGCGGCACGGCCTCACAGACATCGGTGTGACGCTGCACTATCTGCCCAATGCAATCAGGAACCATTTAAAGGACGGAGAAAAATGGGACGCAAAAATTTCATACTCTATCGAGGATACGCCGCTTGGTACCGCAGGGAGCGTGCGAAAAGCGGCCGGGGCCGCAAAGGAGCCTGTTTTAGTCATCAGCGGCGATGCGATGACGGACATTGATCTCACGGCCGCCATCCGCACGCATACGCAAAGCGGTGCAAAGGCAACGCTTCTTTTGAAAAAGGTACCGTCTCCGACCGAATACGGCGTAGTTTTGACGGATAAGGACGGCATTGTGACGCGCTTTATCGAAAAGCCAGCGCCGTCAGAAGTGTTCAGCGACCTTGCAAACACAGGAATTTATATATTTGAACCCGAAATTCTTTCCATGATACCGGATTATATGCCCTATGACTTTTCAAACGATTTGTTCCCGCGCCTGCTTAATGAGGGAATCCGGATATTTACGACAGAAGCCTCAGGGTATTGGAGCGATATCGGCGATATTGAACAGTATGCTGCAACGCAGGCGGACATGCTGGATGGAAAGTGCGCATTTGAAACAACGGCAAAATCCGACGGGCAAGGCATCTTCATCGAAGAAAGCGCGCGCATAGGGAAGCGCGCCGTTATCACTGCGCCATGTTACATCGGCGCGAACGTCGAAATTGCGGACAACGCCTATTTCGGCGGATACTCTGTTGCATGCAGCGGTGTGCGGATTGGGAAGAACAGCAGCGTGAAGCGCTGCATCCTGCTGCCGGAGGTCCGCGTGCGTGAAGGAGCTGAGCTGCGCGGTGCAGTGCTCTGCGAGCGCGTTCAGGTAGAGGATGGCGCTTCCATATTTGAAAAGGCTGCGATTGGAGCGGAAAGCGTGCTGGAAAAGCATTGCACCGTTGCGCCACGCGTATACATTTGGCCGAACAAGCGGTTAGAGCATGACCGCAAGTATACGGAAAACCTCATGTGGGAAGCTGAGGCAGGAAAACAGGCTGTGCGCAACCCGGAAGCCGGGTATGTGGACTTCGACCTTACGCCGGAAAGCGCGGCGCGCATCGGTGCATCATTTGCGGCGCTTCGCACGCTCCCCGCGGAACTTGGCGTGGCTTCTGACGGGGTGCAGCAGAGCGTGATGCTCAAATATGCGCTGACGGCGGGCATGGTCTCGCAGGGGGTGGATGTACAGGACATGGGGCTTTGTGCTCCCTCTGCGTTTGCCTATGCGGTCCGCATGCTGGGACTCGACGGGGGGATATATATCCGGCGCGGGGAAACCGGGAAGTACGAGGCGGAACTGTTGCTTTTGGATGCAATGGGTGCGAGCCTTTCAGCAGGGGAACACCGCAAATTCCGCCAGCAGTATGAACTTGGTGCACAGCGCCCCGTTACGGCGTCGCGGCTCGGTGTGGTGCAGCGCTATACGGGCGCGGAGCGCGGTTATGAGGCCAGCCTGCGGCGGATGGCACGCTTTGACGGGCGGGCGGGGATCGCTATGGTGATTGCAGGAGATACTGCGCTTTACGATGCCGTTGCGCGCGTGCTTTTGCCATATGGCGTAGGGGTAAAACTCATTACAGAACGGGCGCAGGAACCGCTTCTGCGCGCAATGGCACATGCAGGCGCGCAGCTGGGCTTTCTTGCGGGCGAAAACGGAGCGTTGCCTTCCGCTGTGTTTGGCGAGCATGCGATGAACGAGGAGGAATGTATTGCGCTCTTGGCAATTGCGGCGGCCGAAGATGGGCGGCGCACGCTCGTGTTGCCCGCATCGCTTCCTGAGGCGTATTGCTCCGCCGTTTTGGCACGCGGCGCGCATGTCACGCGAGTGCCGGATGCACCGGCGCGTTGGCAGCATGCCTGCTTTGAAGCGGACGCATATCTTCCGGAACTATTTGAACCGGAAGCGATGGTCGTGCGCTTTGCGGCGCTTGCAAATGACGGGCGATTGGAAAAGTTGATCGCAGCCCTTCCAGCAGTGCGCAGGGCTGAGGCGGAGGTCGGCTGTACCTGGCGCGAGGTTGGCCGGGTACTCCGCAGCCTTGTAGAAACCGAGCGGGATGAACGCGTGGAACTGATTGACGGCGTGCATGTAAATGATGATGATGGCTGGGTGCTTGTGCGGCCAAACAAAAACTTTACTGCCTGCAGAGTGATTGCGGGAAGTTTCAAAGAAGAATATGCCGAGGAGCTTTCTCTGATTTACGAACAGAAACTGCGGAGCATTATTGCAGAAGGCAGGGTGGAAAAATAACGGAAAACCGCTTGACGCGGCGGAATGAAATGGTAAAATGGGAAGGTCAAACAAAAGGAAAGGAACTTCCCATGTTCAACATTGTGCTGGTGGAGCCGGAAATTCCAGAAAATACCGGAAACATTTCCCGCACCTGCGCCGTAACGGGAGCGGCGCTGCACCTGGTGCGTCCGCTTGGCTTTTCAACGGACGATAAGCACCTCAAACGTGCGGGGCTGGATTATTGGAAATATCTCAGCGTGACGTATTATGATTCGTTTGAGGAAGTTGAGGCAGCTCACCCGGAGGCGCGTTTCTTTCTTGCATCAACGCATGCTGCACGCAATTATGCACAAGCGGAATATCATGACGGGGATTTTCTGGTGTTCGGCAAGGAAACAGCCGGCTTGGGGGAAGCGCTGCTTACACGCCGCGCAGCAGATGCCGTGCGCATTCCCATGCGCAACGACAGGCGCTCTCTGAACCTTTCAAACTCAGTTGCGATTGTGCTTTATGAAGCGCTTCGGCAGGTTGGCTTTCCGGATATGCGGTAAGTTTAAAAAAACTTAAAAAAATCCCGGAAATGCTGAAAATTCCCTTGACATGACGGGAACGCTTGGTTAAAATAACAAATGTGTGTTTGCTAGGATCGGTGATTTGCGGCCACTAGCCCCGGCAGCGAAGCGTCCAACCGCGCACGACACGCCCAAATAAATACATTTACCATTAGGAGGACGCGCCATGAAAACCTATATGGCAAAAGGCGAGACCGTCGAACGTAAGTGGTATGTTGTGGATGCTGACGGAATGGTGCTCGGCCGTCTCGCTTCCCAAGTAGCCGCTATCCTTCGCGGAAAACATAAGCCGATATATACGCCGCATTGCGACACCGGCGACCATGTCATCATCATCAACGCCGGCAAGGTCACGATGACCGGCCACAAGCTCGACCAGAAGATGTACCGCCATCACACCGGATATCCCGGAGGCCTGAAGGAGACCAGCTATCGCGATCTTCTCAGCAAAAAGCCGGAATTTGCTGTGTATGAGGCAATTCGCCGCATGATGCCCAAAGGGCCGCTCGGCCGCCAGATGCTCAAGAAGGTTCGCATTTATGCTGGCCCGGAGCATAAGAACGCTGCACAGATGCCCGAAACGCTCGTGCTCAAATAAGCGGGAAGGAGAAACGAAACATGGCAACAGTTACCCAGTATCTCGGAACCGGCAGGCGTAAAAAGTCGGTCGCCCGCGTTCGTCTGCTCCCCGGCAGCGGCAATATCACCGTCAACAAGCGTGACATTGAGGATTATTTCGGCTACGAAACCCTCAAGATGATTGTTCGCGCGCCGATGGTGCTTACCGACACGCTTTCCAAGTTCGACGTAAACGTCAATGTTTACGGCGGCGGCTACACCGGTCAGGCCGGTGCGATCCGCCATGGCATCGCCCGTGCGCTTATCGTTGCAGACCCCGAGCTGCGCGGTGCACTTAAGAAAGCCGGATTCCTCACGCGTGATCCGAGGATGAAGGAAAGGAAGAAATACGGTCTCAAAGCAGCTCGTCGCGCTCCGCAGTTCAGCAAGCGATAATCGACTGCTCAGACTATATCAAAATGGTTCAAAAAGCCCGGAAAATCAAGGTTTTCCGGGCTTTTGCTATATCTAAACGGGCTGATATGGTTTGACCAAATTTGGCAAAACGAGAGCCGATTTCATCCAATTTTTAGTGGTCCGCAAGTGGTTAACTGGCCAAAAAGAGGGCGAAAAGAGGGGGAAGTGGTTCCCAAAGTGGTTAACCGAGAGCCGATTTTTGGGGTGCTTTTCAGCCCTCCTTTCCCTCGTTTTTTGGCTGTGGCAGTTTGGCATAGTTTGAGCTAATTTGAATAATTGAATATGAATTTGATGTAGCACACAGTATAAATGCTGGGTGCTTTTTTCATTTCAGGAACTCGTATTCCGGCGATAGAAAGAGCCGTCACTTCACTGTTAATTTTGAAGTGGCGGCTTTTTCTATTTCCAGAAGCAACAGCAATAATTAGAAATGAGGTGAAGTCAATGAA
>ERZ773235.154-NODE-154-length-96711-cov-11.624328_pt1 | contig 96711 bp, 76 predicted proteins | sample MGYA00580522_ERZ773235 | MGnify/ENA primary metagenome ERZ773235 (study PRJEB29015, sample SAMEA2737797) | human gut metagenome | biome: human gut; feature: human-associated habitat; material: faeces | place: China | collected 2012 ... | reverse complement strand
GCAACGCGTTGCGCTGAGTCCTGAGGCTGTTGCAATGAAAATGAGAATCAAGGTTAGCGATTTTCATCAGCAAGTTTACAATTCATCTATTCCCATAAGTAAGCGGTCATAGTATAATAAAGCCATCGACAAATAGTAATTATATTTTTTGAAAGAATTCTATAGAGTAAAAATATTTTGTCTTCTATGTTTTAGAAAATGTGCAACAGTCGTTCCGTGAGACTGGTATGTGCCCAAAAAAAATGGTCTATGCAAGAAAATAGATACAACAATAGTGAGCAAATGATTCAGGTAAAGATCAGATATATAATATTTTAAAGTAATTGTACATTTTTTAAGAAATTATAATGGTCATTCATCGTGTTTGAAAGAATAGGTTATTGGCGCACTTTACTTATATATCGTTTTACAGGGGCTGTTTTTTATGCAACGTTAGGGCTTACTCGTATATAGTTATGAAAATAAATAGAGAATGAGGTGCGATTAGATGAAAAATCTTGGATATTCACAAAATTTTTTGGTTAATAAAAAGTTGGTAGAACGTTTAATAAGCAAGTCAAATATTGATGTAACAGATTATGTTATTGAAATTGGTCCTGGAAAAGGGATAATAACAGATGTACTTTCTCAGCATGCTGGAGAGGTTGTTGCAGTTGAATATGATCAAGAATTATATAATAATTTAGTAAGATATCACAGTCATGATAATGTTACATATATATTTGGTGATTTTTTAAAATATAAGTTGCCTTTAAATCGCAGATATAAAATATTCTCCAATATTCCTTTTCAGATAACAGCGGATATTATTAGGAAATTAACAGACGATGTAAATCCACCATCAGATATAAATATCATAATTCAAAGAGAGGCAGCTAAAAAGAATTGCGGTATTCCATTACAAAAATATGAAGGTCTTCGTGCTGCTATAATAAAGGCACAATATAAGGTAGAAATTACACATAGTTTTAAAAGGAGCGATTTTTTTCCTTCGCCTAATGTTGATACAGTTATGCTTCATATGCAGTTATGGGATGATAGATTGAGTGGTGATGATCTTCAAAATTATAAAGATTTAGTGGCTTTTTTTTACACTAATATTAAAGGAGAGACTGCTAAAGAGAGACTTTCTATTTTATTTTCTAATGAGCAAATCAAAAGATTGGGAAAAGCCAATAGAATTAGTCTTTCAAATTCATATACGTTAATCACGGCCGAGCAGTGGATGAATATTTATTATTACTCCAAAATTGGATTGACAGATGAAAAGAAAAAAAAGTTTCAAGATGCATATAAAAAACTTCAAAAAATGAATAAAAAATTGAAAAAGCAAAACAGAACATCTTTACGAAAGTCTAGTAGCAATAAGAAATGTAGAACAAGGATTGATACTTCTAATGGTACAAAAAATAGATAGTATTGATAATTTCTATAAAAATGTGCATGGTAGTGCGAAAATCTGAGAAGAGAATTTAATGCTGGATTTTGTTGATAGTAGATTTCAATGAGTTAACCATAAAAGTATATTAGAAAGTAAAAACAACAGGGGTAGTAGAATATATTTGTTAGATACAAGAAGGAGAGATTGAATTTAAGGTCATCTAATACTCGCGGAATAGTGATAATAATGGTAAGCTGTATTGAAAAAAAACAAAATAACTAACATTATGGGATTATTTCGGTATGAATTGATGTTTTATCATCTTACATAGAATCAGAAATTTGAAAAATTAAAAGAGGACTAAGTTTATGAGAACCCTGTTCTTAACGAGTGAGGCATCTCGGAATCGTTGTTTTTGAGCAGGATCGTTCGGCAGTGTTCCAGACGTTTGGCGAGGTCGTCCTCGGTTGCAATCGTAGATAGGATGGCAAACTCGTCGCCTCCCAGACGAAATGCCGCCTCGCCCACTTTCATATATAGCTTGAGATAGAGGCTTACCTGCAAGATATAGCGGTTACCTGCGTCATGTCCAAAGATGTCGTTGCAGTGCTTAAGGTTATCGATGTCGATAAAAGCCATGGTCACGGGCAGTTCCTGTTCCCAGATTTCCTCTAAGGAACGGGCAAAGCCGCCGCGGTTGCCAAGTCCGGTGAGCTGGTCGGTAAAGGCGGTCCTGATCAGATCCTCCTGACGCTCGAGAAGGTCACGGACGGTCTTTTCGAGTGTTTCGGTGTAATTGCTGGCGGTATCCATGCTGTAAGCGGCTTTCTGAGGTCGGGGCGGATCGCGTCGGGCGAGCTCGTTGTGTACGCGCGTCGTTACTCACGTTTTGCGTGTATCCAGGCCCCTGCCTTGCTGCGTCATTGGGTTTATTTGTCGGCCAGTGTTCTCTGCCAATACCTGCTAAGTAGAAATAACAGTATAGGATTGTATATGGGTGTTCCTGCCGCGGGTGGCTATTATTCGCCAAACGGTAGCGCAACGATGCGATGTTCGATGAAAATGCGACTGAGTCGATATATGTTGATGGGTATACTTGTTCCGTTTTATAACGCAGGAACGGAGATGGTCGCATGGCACAGCCAGGCACGACGCGCACGGTGGGGCTTGCGCTCGAGGGAGGTGGCTACCGCGGTATGTATACGGCGGGCGTGCTCGACGTATGGATGGAGCGCGGCTTGACCTGCGACCATATGGTGGGTGTCTCGGCGGGCGCGGCGTTTGGCTACAACTTTAAATCGCGCCAGATTGGCCGCGCCATTCGCTACAACAAGGCCTATTGTGCCGACAAGCGCTATGCGAGCGTGACGAGCTGGTTGCGAACCGGCAACATGTTCAATGCCGATTTTGCCTATCACGAGGTGCCCATCGAGCGCGATCCCATCGATTTGGAGACATATCGCGCCTGTCCCATGCGGTTTACGTGCGTGTGTACCGATATCGAGACGGGCAAGGCCGTCTACCATGACCTGCCTTATGGCGACGAGCGGGACATCGAGTGGATTCGGGCGTCGTCGGCGATTCCCGTGGCAACGCGGCCCGTTGCCATTGAGGGGCATAAGTACCTGGATGGCGGCGTTGCCGATTCCATTCCCAGCGCTTGGCTGTTTGCGCAGGGCTACGACCGCAACGTGGTGGTGCTGACGCAGCCGGCAGGCTTTGTAAAGCAGCCCAATAGCGTGATGCCTATGCTGCGTCGTGTGTATCGTCACTATCCGGAGTTTGTTGCGGCGCTTGCGCATCGGCATGAGGTCTACAATGCTACGCTCGATGACCTGGCGCGCCGCGAGACGGCCGGCGAGGTTTTTGTGGTGCGGCCGAGCGAATCGGTGAAGGTGCCGTCGCTGTGCCGCGAGCCCGGCGAGCTCGAGCGCATCTATCAGATCGGTCGCCGCGATGCGCAAGTGACGTTGCCCGCGCTGGAAGCGTATCTGGCGGGGTAGGGCAAACCGCCGGGTGTTCAGCGGAAAGCACATCCCGGAATTTGCGCTTGGAATGGGATGCAGTTTCCGCGAGAGGACCGTAGGGGAAGCTGCATCCCATAATTCGCCCCTGGAATGGGATACAGTTTCCCAATGGAGCCGCATATGGAAAGCGCATCCCAGAATGGAGGTCCAAACTGGGATGCGCTTTCCGCTATTGAAGATATGAGGCTGCGAATCAACTGCTCGGCATGGGTCTATGCCTGCTGCCAGGTATTGACGAGATCCTTGGCGGCGGTGTAGGGGTCGTCGGCGCTGCAGACGGCGCTCACGACAAAGAAGCCATCGACACCGGTGGCCTTGAGCTGCGGCAGGTCGGCTTTCTTGACGCCGCCGCCCACCACGATGGGCACGGGGCTTGCCGCATGGAGGGCGGCCAGGTCCTCAAAGCTCTTGGTGATGATGGAGCCATCGGCTGCGCGTCCGCAGTCGCGCTTGGTTTCGGTCTCGTGGAGCGGGCCCACGCCTAGGTAGTCGACCAGGCTCATGTCGGCGGTCTTGACGTACTCGAGCATCTCCTCGCAGCGGGCCGAAAGACCCACAATGGCATCGGGGCCCAAAAGTTTGCGGCAGACCTCGACGGGAATATCGCTCTGGCCCACGTGCACGCCGTCGACAGCGATGCCCTGCTCGCGCGCGGCGAGCACGCAGTCAAGGCGGTCGTCGATCAGCAGGGCGACCTGACCGGTCTTGCCGGCCTGCGCGATTGCCTGCGCGGCGCCGCCGGTCAGCGCAATGATTTCACGCGCGCTTGCAACCTTGGAGCGCACCTGGATGCAGGTAAAGCCGGCGTCGAGCGCCTGCGCCACCACATCGCCCACGGGGCGCCCGAGTGTGTTTTCGGGGCCGAGTACCAGATAGGCCGAGATATCAAGGTTGTCGCGGATACTCATCGTGCTTCCTCCTGCTTTTTGATCTGTGCTTCCATGCGCTCGAGTTTGCCGGTCATGGTGTCGGTAAATCCGGGTCGAATATCGGCTTTGAGTACGACTTCGGTTCGGATGCCCTTACTCGCCAACACAAAGGTCGCATCGCGTACGACCTGCATAACCTTGTCCCAGTCGCCCTCGATCTCGGTGAACATCGAGGTGGTGCGGTTGGGAAGGCCGCTCTCGCGAATGACGCGCACGACTTCGGCGACCTCGGCGGAGAGCTCGTCGCCGGTACCGCACGGGGCGATGGCCACGGCGACAAGGGTGTTCATGCCGGTGCTGGTTGCGGGCTCGGACATGGCTTATGCCTCCTCGAGCTCGAGTCGGTTGTCGGCGATGTCCTGGGCGGTCGCGCGGTAGAGCTCATCGATAAAGGCGACCTTAAAGCTTGCCGGGGCATCGGCGACAGCGGCGGCACGCGTGCCGGCAACGTTGTAGACCGCGGTGCCGCAGATGGCTGCCGTAAACGGATCGCCGGCGCAGGCATACACGGCCAGCACGCCGCCCTGCGAGCAGCCGCAGCCGGTGATCTTGGACATGAGCGGGCTGCCGCCATGGGACTTGGCCACGGTCGTGCCGTCGGTGATCAGGTCAACCTCGCCCGAGACAACTACGGCGCCGCCAGTGTAGCGAGCGAGCGCCACGGCGGCATCGCGGGCGGCATCAACGGTGTCGGTGGTGTCGACACCGCGGGCGCGGCTGAGGTCGGCTGCCTCACCCTCAAGGTTCCATAGGGCGGCAAGCGCGATGATCTCGGAGGCGTTGCCGCGCACGATGGCGGGCTTGTACTGCTTGAGCTCGTTTACCAACTGGGTGCGCAGGCTACCGATGCCCAGGCCCACCGGGTCGAGCACCCAGGGCTTGCCGGCGTCATGCGCCGCCTTGGCTGCGCGGGGAATCGTCTGCTCGTAGATGGGGAAGAGCGTGCCCATATTGAGATAGATGGCGCCGCCGCCGGCAACGAGCGCCTCGCCCTCGTCGGGCAGGTAGACCATGGCGGCCGATCCGCCCACGGCGAGCTGCGCGTTGGCGACAAAATCAATCGTCACCGTATTGGTGATGGAGCCGGCCATCGGATTGGTAGCGCGAATTTCCTCCACGGCCTTGACTACGTTTTGCTTGAGTTGTTCCGAATTGATCACTGCACATGCCTCCTTGGCATAGAAAAGGGGCGCTGTGCATAGACAGCGCCCCTGTAAAGGCGGCATGCTCCCTACGCCAGCATTAACTGACAGGTTCAAAGGATTGGGCCCCATGCCCTCTCAGCCTTGTGGTTTGCACCGCCGGCACTCCCGCATCGAATCTGTTGCTCCCTATACTAGCGCACCTGCCAAAAAGGGACAGGTTTATTTTGGCAGGTGGCAACTGGGGCGCTGCATTTTCCCAGATAAAACCTGCCAAAATAAACCTGTCCCTAATTGGTAGGTCGTTACAATGGTTACGGTGAAAATGACGGGGGACCTTATGATTAAACTTGTGCTGACCGATATGGACGATACGCTGATTCCGGCCGGGCATGACGGCGCCAGCGACTACGCCATCGAGGGCATTCATGCCATGCAGGCGGCGGGTCTGCACTTTGGCCCGGTTTCGGGTCGCCAACCGTCCGCGATGGGCTGGATGTTCAAAAATTGTTCCGAGTGCTTTTCGACCGGTGCGTTCTGCAACGGCCAGGTCATGTTTGTGGACGGCGAGGTGGTAGCCTCGCATGCGACCGACAACGCCGCCCTTATGCGCTTGGCTGACTACTTGGAGCAAGAGACCGACGATACATATCTGAAAGTCTACAGCCTGGGCGATGATTATTGGAATAACGATGCCTATTGTGTGACGAGTGATCCCGAGCGCGTTCGTCGCGCCATGGAGTCGGGCGGCAACGCATGGCTCAAAGGCGAAGAGGCCCCGTGCTGTCCTGTTGTCGATGATGCCCCGGTATACAAGGCGAATATCTGGAGTGCCCGTTCGCGTGAGGAGCTCGCGGGGCTACGCGAGCGCGTTGCCGCTGAGGTGCCGGAACTCTCGCTCGTGTTTCCCAACAATCGTGTGCGCCTATTCGACATTCTTCCAGCAGATTGGGACAAGGGTTGCGCTGCGCTGGAGCTGGCGCGCGCTTTGGGCCTGACGCTCGACGAGGTGGCCGTATTCGGCGATTCCGATAACGATCTGCCCATGATCGATGCCGTTCCCAACTCCGTCGCAGTCGCCAATGCCAACGAGGCCGTCACGGCTGCCGCGCGCTGGCATATCGGCGCTGCGGCAGATGATACGGTCGCCGGGGCTCTGCATCAGATTGCCGCCTGCGCCGCGACGGGGGAGATGCCGTCGTTTATGCGTCAGATGGACACGGCGGGTTTTGGCGTTACGACCGTCTAGGGAGAAAGTCATGAAGCTTCAGCAACTCAGGTATGTTGTTAAGGTTGCCGAATGCGGCAGTATCACCGAGGCCTCGCGCCGGCTCTTTGTGTCGCAGCCTTCGATTACCGCGTCGATCCGCGATCTCGAAAACGAGATGGGCGTGCACATCTTTGAGCGCACCAACAAGGGCGTCATTGTGTCCGAGGAAGGCGAGACCTTCTTGGGCTACGCGCGCCAGGTGCTCGACCAGGCCGACCTGCTCGAGGGCAAGTACAAAGGCACGTCCGAGCAGGTGCCGCACTTTAGTGTGAGCTGCCAGCATTATTCCTTTGCCGTTAACGCGTTTGTCGATGTGATCCGCGAGTTCGATGCCGCGCGCTACGACTTTACCCTGCGCGAGGAGCAGACTCACGAGATTATCGAGGACGTCGCGCATATGAAAAGCGAACTGGGCATCCTGTATCTGTCGGAGCATAACCGCGAGGTTATCGAGCGCATGCTCGCCGCTAACGAGCTCGTATTCGAGGGGCTCTTTTGCGCTGCGCCGCATGTCTTTGTATGCGCCGACCATCCATTGGCGGACCACGCCAGCGTGACACTCGAAGATCTCAAGGATTACCCGTTCCTGTCCTATGAGCAGGGCAGCTATAACTCGTTTTATTATTCTGAGGAGCTGACCTCGACCTTTGAGCGCCGCAAGAATATCCGCGTGCGCGACCGTGCGACGCTGTTCAACCTCGCTATGGGCCTTAACGGTTACACGGTGTGTTCGGGCGTGATCAGCCATGAACTTAACGGTCCCGGTATTATCTCGATTCCGCTCGATGTGGACGAGTACATGGAGATCGGTATTATCACACGCAAGAACACGACGCTCACGCGCTATGGGCAGGCCTATATCGACGCGATCCGTCAGCACATCTAGGCTGCTGCGTCCTGCATGGGTTAAATCTCTTTAGGGCAGTCCAGACTGATATAGGAAGCATCTATATCAAACTGTTATAAACGTATATTTTACGATGGCCATATGAACGCTCATACTGTGTCCCAGTAAAGCAACCAATGCAAAGGGAGATATCTATGAGCACTTCGATTCAACCGAACGCGCCGTTTCGCGCCGATATCGTCGGTAGCTTTCTTCGTCCGCAGACCGTAAAGGACGCCCGCGCTGCCTATGCGGCAGGCACGCTTGATGCCGAGGGGCTTAAGGCCGTCGAGGACGAGGCCATTCGCGACTTGGTGGCAAAGCAGAAGGCCGCCGGCCTGCAGGTGATCACCGATGGCGAGTTCCGCCGCAGCTATTGGCATCTCGACTTTATGTGGGGGCTTAACGGCGTCGAGCATCGTGCCTCTCGTACGGGCTATATGTTCCACGATGAGGAGACTACCGCCGACACCGCCGTGGTAACCGGTCCCATCAGCGGCGAGAACCATCCGTTCGTCGAGCACTTCAAGTTTGTCAAGGCGCTTGAGGGGGAGGGCCAGGTCGCGCGTCAGACCATTCCGGCGCCGATTCAGACGTTCTCCGAAGTCACGCTCGACCGCTGCGATGGCCAGCAGGAGAGTCTGCGCGCCGTCTACAAGACCGACGAAGAGCTCGCCGATGCCATCGCCGCAGCATATCGCACCGTGATTGCCGACCTGTATGCCGCAGGCTGCCGCAACATCCAATTTGATGACTGCACCTGGGGCATCTATTGCGATAGCGACTTTGTGTCCAAGACCGGCATGAGCCCGGTTGACCTGCAAAAGGTGAGCGAGCTGGGCGTGGCACTCAACAATGCCGCCATCGCGGGCAAGCCCGACGATCTGGTCATCAACATGCACGTGTGCCGCGGCAACTACCACTCTACCTATGCTTTCGAGGGCGGCTATGACCCCATCGCGCCGTACCTGTTTGCACATGAGGATGTCGACGCATTCTACCTGGAGTTCGATACGCCGCGCGCCGGCGGTTTTGAGCCGCTCAGCTACGTTGCCCCGGGCAAGAAGGTCGTGCTGGGCTTGGTGACCACCAAGGCCGCAGAGCTCGAGAACGAGGATGTTATCGTCGAGCGCATCCGCGAAGCCGCAAAGTACGTGCCGCTCGAGAACCTGTATCTGTCTCCCCAGTGCGGCTTTGCCAGCTGCGAGATTGGCAACAAGCTGACCGAGGACGAGCAGTGGGCAAAGATCGCCCTGGTCAAACGCATCGCCGAGCGCATCTGGAAGTAGTGCTGCCGTTCGCAGGGGGCGTCGTGGTCGGAGCGGCATGCATCGCGTACAATGGTTCGGATTGTATCGTTCGGGCAGGTAATCCGATATGCCCGAGCGCCCTTCCATTATGAAAGGACATCCATGTCCCAATCCTCGACGCCCGCCGTCGCCGATGCCATCTACGATGCGTCGTCGCTCGGTCGCCCGCGCATGTTCCTACTCGGTCTGCAGCATCTATTCGCGATGTTCGGTGCCACGGTGCTCGTACCCGTGCTCACCGGTCTCTCGGTGTCGGCGACCCTTTTGTTTGCCGGCCTGGGCACGCTGCTCTTCCACTTCCTATCGCGCGGCAAGGTGCCAGCGTTTTTGGGATCTTCGTTTGCCTTTATCGCGGGCTATGCCGCCATCGCGCCCAACGGCGAGGCCGAGCTTTTGCCCTACGCCTGCCTAGGTGTAGCCTGTGCCGGCCTGCTCTATCCGGTGCTGGCGGCCCTGTTTCGCGCGTTTGGTGCCAAGCGCGTTATGCGCTTCTTCCCGCCGGTAGTGACTGGCCCCATCGTCATTTCCATCGGCCTGATCTTGGCAAGCTCTGCCATCGCCAACTGCCAGACCAATTGGCTTGTTGCCGTTGTCGCTGTGGCGGTGATCGTCATCTGCAACATCTGGGGCCGTGGCATGGTCAAGATCGTGCCGATTCTGCTGGGCGTTGTGGTGAGCTATGCCGTTGCGACTGCGCTCGGCGAGGTTGATTTCTCGGGCGTCGCAGCCGCTCCCTGGGTTGGCTTGCCCGTCGTGTGGGATAACACCGTGTTTGCGCTCTTTGGCCCGCAGTTCGATAGCGGTCTTGCCACGACGGCCATCATCACCATTATGCCGCTGGCCTTTGCGACCATGATCGAGCATATCGGTGACATCTCGGCTATCGGCTCCACTTGCGAGCGTAACTACATCGCCGATCCTGGCCTGCATCGCACGCTGCTTGGCGACGGCCTGGCGACCATTCTCGCATCGCTCTTTGGCGCTCCGGCTAACACCACCTATGGCGAGAACACCGGTGTGCTTGCCCTAACGCGTGTGTTTGACCCGCGCGTGATTCGCATTGCCGCATGTTGTGCCATTGCGCTCTCGTTCTGCCCCAAGTTCGCGGCTGTCATTGCGGCCATGCCGGCGTGTGTAATCGGCGGCGTGTCGCTCGTGCTCTATGGCATGATCAGCGCCGTGGGCGTCCGCAACCTCATCGAGAACCAGGTCGATTTCCAAAACAACCGCAACGTGCTGGTGGCCGCCCTGGTGCTCGTGCTTTCGCTCGGCATTGCGTACAGCACCGCCGGCGCCATCGTGCTTGAGCTGGGCGGCGTGACGATTTCGCTTTCCGGCCTTGCCGTGGGCTCGCTGGTGGGCATCGTGCTCAACGCCATCCTGCCGGGTAACGACTTTGAGTTTGACGTCTCCGAGCTTGAGGAGGCTGCTGAGTAACAACTGCGTCCAGCTAAAACAAGATATGGTGCCCATGCGTATATGCGCGTGGGCACCATTTTTAATGCGTCAGTATCCAGTGGATGCCGCGGGCCATGCGCAAGTCGGTCTGGGAAAAGTGATTGCCGGGGTTGAGCTCCAGCGTCGTGGGAATACCACGTTCGCCGAGCAGCTTTTCCATTGCGCGCGTATCGTCGAGTACGTGCCGCATCATGCGGTTGGGAGTCTTGGTCTCCTTTTTACCGAGCGACAGATAGACAGCCTGCGGGCTGCCGGCAAATGGCGCCGTGCTGGCGCGATCGACAAAGTCGGGAAACCATAGCGACCCCGATGCGCTCGCGGCGCGGTCAAATGCGTCGGTTTGCCAGAGGGACCAGAGTGCGAAGAGGCCCGCGAGCGAGTAACCGGCAATGCCACGCCAGGTGGGCGGCTGAGGAAGCGATGACTCGACCTGGGGGATTATCTGATTCAGCAGCTCATCAAGAAAACCGGCAGCTTGGCCGCCGAAAGGCTCGGCATCGCGTACGGTCCCGTCGCATGCCCAGGGGCTCAGCTCGCGATTCCAATCGAGCCCGCCAATGGTGACGAGGGCGAATGGCGGACAGTCGAGCTCTCGGCAACACTTATAAACCTCGCTGCCGTCGCCCACGACCACAGGAAGGTAGATGACAGGCGCGCTTTCCGTATGATTCGAATAAACGGTTATCTGCTTTTGATGCGCTTCCATGACGGGCTTCTCTCAGTGTTGTGATATCGGCAGCCCCAATTGTCGCACGCCAGCGTATGCCGGTTGGGCTAGACCAAAGACAATCTCGTGCATCCCCTGCGGACGCATATGGAAAACGCCACCGCCGGAGGGGAGCTCGGCGGTGGCGTTGTTAAACGGTGCTGGGGCTCGGGGCCTTCGCGGGAGCTGCCATGTGCGCAGAGGCGTCTAAGAGCGCTTACGGCTCGCCATGGTGCCTGCGGCGATAGCGGCTGTTCCCGCAAGGACGGTTGCCACGATGGCCGCACCCGAGGTGTCGCCGGTTGCCGCGAGCACGCCGGTAGTCTTGGCTTTCGTGGTTGAAGCCGCAACGGCCTTGGTCGGCTTTGAGCCCTCAGGCTTGGGGTTCTGCTTGGTCTCGTCGGGCTTGGGGTCTTCCGGCTTGGCTACCTCGGGAGGTGCGATGGTCGTGCTTTTGGCGACTGCTTTGATATAGAGGGAGTCGACCGTGGCGTCGCCCGTGCCGATGGCTTGGCCTGCTTCGTAGATGCCGTCACGGAGCTTGCGATAGTCAATGACCTTGCCGCCTTCGGGCGTCTGGATGGCGGCGTTCTCAATCTTGATGGTGCCGATTGTCTTGCCGTCAGCGCTCATGGCACGGGCAAAGATTGCCGCTGTATCTCCTTCGACCGTTACCTTGCTGCGGATGATCGAGATGACTGCGGGTGTGACGCCCTCGCTGGTCTGGGCGATGATGCCGATGTTCTCGCCTTGGGGTTCGCGCCTCGTCTCGCCATCTTGGTTTTCGCTGTAGGGGATGGGGCCGTCGCCGTTCTCGACATAGCGGGCTATGGCCTTGACAACGGAGTCGCTGATGTAGATGTGGCCACCCTTCTCGTTGGGTCGATCGTTTCTGGTGGAGAATGCAGCCGAAACCTCGCCTTCCGCAAACGCGTCCACGGTGGAGCCGTTCTTGACGACGATGTCGTCCTGGTAGGTGAAGAGGGCGATGGCGCCACCGTATCTGCCTTTACTTGCACGGACCGTCACGTTTGCATGATCGAGGGTGATGCCCTTGTGGGCATAGACGCCATATTCAACACCGTTTACGTTGAGGGAGGCGTTTGTGGCTGCGAGGCTGCCCTTGGCCTCGATGGCAGCGTCTTTCTCGGAGCTTGCCTTGACCTGGCTGCCGTCCGAGATGTTGATATTGCCGCCGCTCCAAAGGGCCTCACCATCGGCTGAGCTTGCCTCGACTGCCCCGCCACCCTTTATGGTGAGGTTCTTGTCGGTTCCAATACCCTTGTCCTTGGTAGCCCTGGCGGTGACGGCTCCGCTGTCGTCAATCGTGATATTGCCGTTTGCCCTGATGCCATCCGATGCGCCCGTGGCGTTGACGTTGCCCGAACCTTTGATAGCGAGATCACCCCCGGCATTGATGGCATCAAACCCAGTGCTCGTGGCGTTGACGGATCCGGCTCCGTCGATTTTGATATTACCCGTGGAGAGGATAGCGTCCTCAGTAGATGTCACGCTGAGCGTGCCGCCCTCGTCGCCTTGGATATTGAGCTCGGCATTCTCGTTAGTGCCATGAGAAACGTTGATGCTTTCGATCCATTCGGCAGTGACGATGTTGGTTCCCGAGTAATTCACGTTGAGCTTGCCTGCGGCCTGGATCTCGCCGCCGTTATAGTTGCTGAGCTTCAAGTCGTCGGCGCCGTCCCACGACCAGGTACCGGCCTCGTCGCTCGCCGCGGTGTTGTACTTGTTGCCGCCGACCTTGACCCATTCCGCTGCGAGCGAGACGCTCGGCATGAGCAGCGAGCTTACCGTGAGCGCGCATACGGCTCCCACGACGATGCGGCGCGTCACGCGGCGCCAGCTGCCGTGCGCGAGTCCTATGCGACGGCGAACGTCGGGTTCGGCAACATGGGTTCCGGCGGTAGTGTCATTGCGTTTGGGGGTCGTGAACAAGGCTGCCATGGTTGCTCCCGTTCTCATAGGGCCTATACGACTAGATTCAGCGTATCTGCTGGATGTTGCCGGCGGTAGTGCCGTATGGAGGGCAAAATGGCCAAAATGGGGGAGAAATAGGCCGCACGCCGGTGCAGGGACCGGCGCTAAAAGAAAAGCGCGGGGCCGCATGGCGACTCCGCGCTTTATTGTTCAGCTTTTGTAGCCTTGCCCTTACGCTACGAAGAAGTAGACGAGGAAGGCAAGGGCCGCGATGCACCCGTCCTGTGCGAAAAAGTGTTTACGAGCGTTTGCGACTCGCCAGGGCGCCTGTGACGATGGTGGCCGTTCCTGCAAGGGCGGTCGCTATGATGGCCGCGCTCGAGGTGTCGCCGGTTGCTGCGAGTTTGCCGGCGATCTTGGCTCCCGTGGCTGCAACTGCAACGGTCTTGGTCGTCTTTGCGCCCTCGGGCTTGGAACCCTCGGGCTTGGTCTCGCCGGACTTTTCCTCGGGTTTGATCTTCTCGGGAGGTACGGTGAGCGTGCTCTTGGCGACAGCGGCGTCATAGGGAGAGTCAATCACGTCGTCGCCCGTGCCGATGGTTTGACCCGCCTCGCAGAGGATGCCGCCGCTGAGTTCTTCCTTGTTGCGATAGTTAATGATCTTGCCGCCTGCGGGCGCCTGGATGGGAGCGCCTTCGATCTCGATGGTGCCGATCGCCTTGCCATCCTCGCTTATGGCAAGAGCGAAGATTGCCGCCGTGTCTCCCTCGGCCGTGAGCTTGCTGCGGACGATCGAGATACTCGCGGGCGTGATGCCCTCGTAGGTCTGGGCGAAGATACCGATGTTCAGACCCCTAGGCTCAGGGATGACCTCGCCGCTTTGGTCGTTGCTGTAGTGATCGGGGCCATCGCCACCGGTCTCGACATAGCGGGCTATAGCCTTAACAACGGAGTCGCTGATGTAGATGTGGCCGCCAGCGACGTTTGGCTGGTGGTTTCTGGTAGAGATTGCAACCGAGAATTTGCCTTCTGCGAACGCGTCCACGATGGAACCATTCTTGATGACGATGTCGTCCCCATCAGTGATGAGGGCGATGGCCTGGCCGCCGCTCGCGCTTGTGCGGACCGTCACGGTCGCATGATCGAGCGTAACGCCCTTGTAGGCATAGACACCATATTCAACACCGCTTGCGTCAAGGGAGGCGTTCGTGACCGCGAGACTACCCTCAGCGTCGACGGCAAGATCTCCCTGGGAGCTTGCCTTGACCTGGCTGCCGCCCGAGATGTCGATGTTGCCGTCAGCCCAAATCGCCGCTTCTTCTATCGAGCTTGCTTCTACCTTGCCACCGCCTTTGATGATCAGGTCACTGCCCGCGGCGACGCCGTAACCTTCGCCTCCTTTAGCGATCACTGTGCCAGAGGAATCGATGGTGGTCTTGCCCTTGGATTGGATGCCTTCGGTACCGCCCGTTGCATTCACGGTGCCCGAGCCCGTGATAGAGAGATCGCCCTTTGCCTCAATTCCGTCGGAAGCAGTGCTTGTGGTGTTCACAGTGCCTGGGCCAGAAATGGAGAGGTCGCCTGTTGATTTAATTGCATCGGCCTCGGCTGTCACATTGAGCTCATCCGTGCTATTCGAGCTCGTTATGTTCAACTCTGCTTTCTGGCTAGTGCCGTCCTGCGCCTTGATGGCGGCTCCGGTGTAATCAGGCTCGGTTTTCACGGTGTTCTTGCCCTCATAGACAATGTTGAGCTTGCCTGCAGCCTTGATCTCACCGCCGTTATAGTTGATGAGCTTCATGTCGTCGGCGCCGTCCCAGCTCCAGGTGCCGGCGCCGTCGCCCGCCGCAGTGCCGGCGTTGTACTGGGTGCCGCCAACATCAATCCACTCGGCCGCGAGCGAGATGCTCGGCATGAGCAGCGAGCTCACCGTGAGCGCGCACACGGCGCCCGCAACGATGCGGCGCGTCACGCGGCGCCAGCTGCCGTGCGCGAGCAGTGCGCGACGGTGCACGTCGGGCTCGACAAAATGGGCTCCTGAGGTTTTGTCATTGCGCTTGGGGGTCGTGAACAAGGCGGCCATGGTTACTCCCATCCTCATAGGGCCTATGCGGTTATATCCAGCATATCTGCAGGATGTAGCCGTCGGTAGTGCCGTTTGGAGGGCAAAATGTCCAAAACTTGGGAAGCAATACATCGCGCGCCCGCGCGGTGCCTGGCTTTAAAAGCAAAGCGCGGAGCCGCTCGATGCGACTCCGCGCTTTGGTGTTTGGTATTGTGAATCTTGCCCTTACGCTACAAAGAAGTAGACGAGGAAGGCGAGGGCTGCAATCCACATGAGCGGCTTGATCTTGGAGGCCTCGCCCTTAAAGAGCGCGACGATCACGTAGGCGATAAAGCCCAGGCCAATGCCGGCGGAGATGGAGTAGGTGAAGGGCACGCCGGCGACAATCATGAACGCCGGGAAGCCCTGCGACACGTCGGACCAGTCGATCTCGGAGGCCTCGCTCATCATGAGGTAGCCGACGTAGACCAGGGCACCGCAGGTGGCGGCGCTGGAAACGATGGAGACGATGGGGGAGAAGAACGCGGCGAGGATGAACAGCACGCCGGTGGTGACGGAGGTGAGGCCTGTGCGGCCACCGTCGGCAGCGCCGGACGTGGACTCGACGAAGGTGGTGATGGAGGAGGCGCCCATAAAGCCACCGGCAGCAGCGGCCACGGAGTCAACGACCAAGATGGGGCGGATGTCCTCGACATTGCCGTCCTCGGTTAGGAACTCGCCCTGCTTGGCGACGGCCATCGCAGTACCCATGGTGTCGAAGAAGTCACTCATGAGCAGCGAGAAGGCGACGACGAGCAGCATCGGGTCGGTCAGGACCTTCACGATGGCCATGTTGCCGTCGGCGGTGCTGGCAAACGGGGTGCCAAAGGTCGAGAAATCGAGCGGGGCGATGAGGCCCTCGGGGGCATGGGTTACACCCAGCGGGATACCGGCGATAACGGCGACGATAATGCCGATGAGCAGCGAGCCCGGCACGTTGCGGGAGGCCAGGGCGACCGTCACGACGATGGAGATGATGCCGACGATAAAGGTGGGGGAGGTGACGTCGCCCAGGCCGACGAGCGTACCGGCGCCAGCGGTGATGATGCCGGCGTCGCACAGGCCGATCATGGCGATGAACAGGCCCAAGCCAACTGAGATGGCGTGGCGCAGGACCACGGGGATGGCATCCATGATGGCCTCGCGCAGGCCGCACAGGACGAGCAGCAAGATGACGATACCCTCGAGGAAGATAACGCTCATGGCTACGTGCCAGTCGCCGCCGCACATGGTGGTGGTGATGCCCGCGATCATGGCGTTGATGCCCAGACCCGACGCGCAGGCGAGCGGGCGGTTTGCGAAGATGCCCATGCAGATGGTCATGATGCCGGCGCCCAGGCAAGTGGCGCAGGCGAGCGCTCCCGCATCAATGCCGGCGCCCGAGAGCACCGCGGGGTTGACGGCAATGATGTAGGCCATTGCCAGGAACGTTGTCAGTCCAGCGCGAAGTTCGGTCCCGATTGTGGACTTGCGCTCGCTGACGTGAAATAGTTCGTCCATGCACACCCTTTCCTTGTTCGGCCCCGAGTTTAGGCCGATTGACACGAACTTACTTACTATATCGCCTTTACAACCTTGCTGTTCCTCGCATGTCGATGTTCGGCGCTTTGTAATGGACGGGTGGTATTTTCCGTATGAAAATGTGTAGGTACCGTATACTTAAGCAGTTACAACGACCCCTATGGAGGAATGCATGATTAAAGAGCTCTGCCACGACGAGGCTATTCTGTCCCAGCGTTGCGAGGTCGCGACTGTCGAGGACGAGTCGGTGGCACAGGACCTGATCGATACCATCAAGTCGCTCGACGATGCCGGCTGCCTTGCCGCCAACCAGATCGGCGTCACCAAGAAGGTCTGCGTCTACCTGGACGATGCCGGCGAGCCCCATGTGCTCTACAACCCCCGTCTGGTGTTTGGCCTGGGTGCCAGCAAGATGGAGGAGAGCTGCCTGACGCACGAGGAGATCACCAAGTCTACGCGCTACATCAAGTGCAAGGTTGCCTTTGACCAGATCGTCGATGGCAAGATGAAGGAGTGCCGCCGCGACTACGCGGGCTTTGAGGCGCAGATGATCCAGCATATGATCGATCACTGCCAAGGTAAACTTGTCTAGGGTGACTACAGCACCGCACTTCGTCGTTTTTGGTCCGGGCGTGACATTGTTGTCATGTCCGGGCTTTTTTTGTTTAGGGCCCCTTTAATTGGTGACAATGAACTTAGGAAGAACGTAAAGCTAGGAGGCGCTATGTGCACGAGTATTCGATTTACCGATAATTCTGGCAACATGTATCTGGGCCGCAACCTCGACTGGAGCTTTGGATACGGCGAGCAGGTTCGTGTGATGCCCCGCGGGTTCCACATCCCGTATTCGTTTATCGACGACACGACAGCGGCACACGCGGTAATCGGCATGTGCATCGATTACAAGAACTATCCCATGTTTTTCGACTGCGGCAACGATGCGGGCCTGGCAGTGGCGGGCCTCAACTTTCCCGGCTATGCCGAGTATGCCGAGGGCCCTGTCGAGGGCAAGACCAATATCGCGGCCTACGAGTTTCCCCTGTGGGTCGCCGCGACGTTTTCGACGGTCGATGAGGTCGAGGCCGCGCTGCGCGACACGGTGATTGTCGCCAAATCTGCCGGAGAGGGGCTGGGCGTGTCGCTGCTCCATTGGATTATCGGCGACAGCCAGCGCAGCATCGTGGTCGAGATGATGGCTGACGGCCTGCATGTATACGACGATCCGGTCGACACCCTTGCCAACCAGCCGACCTTCCCGTGGCACATGGAAAACCTGCGCACCTATATCACCGCCACAAGCGATTTTCCGCAGACGGCGACATGGCGTGGCGCCGAGCTTAAGCCCTATGGAGCCGGTGCCGGCATGCGCGGCATTCCGGGCGATTGCTATTCGCCGAGCCGTTTTGTAAAGGCGGCGTACCTCAATGCCAATTACCCGCAAAAGGAGAGCGAGACCGAAAACGTCGTTCGCATGTTCCGCTCGCTCGAGGGCGTGGTGATGATTGAGGGGGCGTCCAGGATGGGCGATGGCAAGTTCGAGAAGACTATCTATACCGGATGCTTTAGCGCGCGCACGGGCAATTATTACTACGCGATGTATGGGGATCCGTCGATTCGTTACGTGAGCCTGATGGATGCCGAGGGCGCGAGCCCCGATAGGCTCGTGGTTCCCGAGCCGCGTCGTTCGTAGCCCATAGCTTTACTGCAGTGCAAAGCGCCCCTGCATCTCCTGTGAGGTGCAGGGGCGCTGCGACCTGGGCTTTATCCCGCATGCGCCCCGAGAAAATGTCCCTTAAGCGCGTGCTGCCTGGGCGATACCGGCCTTGGTGCTTGCGCGTTTGCCGGCGAGTTCGCAAAAGACCGCGCCGCCGATGATGAGCGCGGCGCCCATGAGGCGGATTGGCGTCATGGTCTCGCCCAAAAGGACGGCGGAGAACACGACTGCCGAAAGCGGCTCGAGGTAGCCGACAACCGCGACGGTCTGCACGGGCAGCTTGGCGACAGCACTAAAGTAGAGCAGGCAGCCGATGCCGGTGTTGACGACGCCGAGCATGGCGACGGCGCGCCAATCGATGCCGGCGGCAATGCTGGGGGAGAGGAACGAGGGGGCGCCCTGCGTGAGGAGCGTAAGGACCAGCGCGGTCATAAAGGCGGCGCTCACCTGGAGCGCGGAGTTTTCGAGGCCTTCGACGTGTGGCGCACCCTTGCTAGCGATGACCATCAACGCGTAGCAGAAGGCCGAGGCGATGCCGCAAGCGATACCCGCAATGGGCATATTGCCGCCTAGACCTTGTGCCGCAATGAGAAAGGCGCCGCAGGCAACGGCGATAAACCCGGCGATTTTGCCGCCGGTCAGCTTTTCGCCAAAAATGAGCGGGGAGAGGGCCATAACGATGATGGGGCCGCAGTAATACAACAGCGAGGAGATGCCAACACCGATCGTCTGATAGGCGCGGAACAGGAAAATCCAGCTGGCGCCCAGCGCGGCGCCCGAGACGATGAGCGCTGCGGCCTCACGGGGGCGAGACGGAGCCTGCAGGTTATGGCGCTTGGTTATGAAGAGGATGGCGGCAAGGGTGAGAGCGCCCAAAAACGTGCGCAGGAGCACGATATCGGAGCTCGGCAGCGCGATGGCAGCGGCGATGATGCCATTGGAGCCAAACAATAGCAATGCTGCTAAGTACGTAAACAGTCCGTTGTTCATGCGCTGACATCCCCTATATATCCGAACATGTTCACTATGGGTGAACTGGCTTTAGAAGAAAAGCGAATATAATGCATGGAAAACATGACAAAAACTCATGCAAGGGTGGGGGTGTACCGTGGAGACCAATATCCAAAAGATGCAAGTGCTGCTCGAGACGGTGCGTGCCGGCAGCTTTACGCGTGCTGCAGAGCGCCTGAGCTATTCGCAATCGGGCGTGAGCCGCATGGTGGCCGACCTCGAGGCCGACTGGGGCTTTAAGGTGCTCGACCGCAGCCGCGAGGGCGTGACGCTTTCTGCCGACGGGCGGCAGGTCATGCCGGCTGTCGAGGCGCTCTGCGAGGAATTCATTCGCTTGCAGCGGCGTGTGGATGAGATGCGTGGGCTCATGCGTGGCAAAATCTGCATCGGTACGTTTTCGAGCGTGGCGACCCACGTGCTGCCGCCGGTGATCGCGCGTTTTCGCGCCGATTATCCAGACGTCGATTACGAGTTACTGATGGGCGACTATTCAGAGATTGAACAATGGGTGGCGCAGGGCCGCTGCGATCTGGGCTTTATCCCGCATGAGTCCCGAGAAAATGGCATGACATCGCGATCTTTGGTGCGCGACGAGTTGATGGCGGTGGTGCCGACAGACTCTCTGCTTGCTAGTGAGGGGGCCGTCTCGCTTGCCGACTTGGCCAACGAGCAGTTTATTCTGCTGGAACGCGGCACCGATGACGAGATTACGCCGCTGTTCCGTCGGGCGGGGCTGACGGTGCGCTCAAAACTGTCGACCTGGGATGACTATGCGATTATGGCCATGGTCGAGGACGGCTTGGGCGTGAGCATCCTTCCGGCGCTCATCTTGCGGCGCTGCCAGTTCAATGTCGCCATTCGTCCGCTCGAGGGACGTCCCCATCGGCAGATTAACGCCATATATCGAACGGCCGACGTTTCGCTTGCCGCCGCTCGTTTTCTCGAATATCTCTAGGCGAGCGCATACCGTTGTCGCTTTGGGATAAATCTCGAGGTGTGGTTCGCTTTATTATTGAAATTGAACTTTTCGAAAGAGCACGGCGCTATACTGCTTGCTAAATTGAACCTTGGTTCAATTCGTGTTCTATAAATTGAACTTTGCCAGCAAGGAGGTTCCTGTGGCCCAAGAGACGTTTAGCGATCGCCTGCGACAGGCTATGTCCGATCGCGACGTTCGCCAGTCGGACGTGATCCGCGCATCGGAGATGCTCGGCAAAAAACTCGGCAAGAGTCAGATGAGCCAATATGTGAGCGGCAAGACGATCCCGCGGCGTGATGTGGCAGAGCTGCTCGCCCGTATTTTGGAGGTCGATGTTACCTGGCTGCTCGCCGGTGACGCCGATCAAGGCGAGACATCATCGCCCCGCAACGTTTCCAAGCCCGAACTCAATCCCTCAGCCCAAATTGCAAGGAGCGTCCCCATGCGTACTTTTTCTAAATCCACCAAACTCGACAACGTCCTCTACGACGTCCGCGGCCCCGTCGTCGATGAAGCCGCCCGTATGGAGGACGAAGGCGAGCGCATCCTCAAGCTCAACATCGGCAACCCTGCGCCCTTTGGTTTTCGCACGCCCGATGAGGTCATTAAGGATATGCGCCAGCAGCTGCCCGACTGCGAAGGCTATTCCAACTCGCGCGGACTGTTCTCCGCGCGCAAGGCGATCATGCAGTACTCGCAGATCAAGGGCCTGCCCAATGTTCAGATGGAGCACATCTACACGGGCAACGGCGTGTCCGAACTCATTCAGCTTTCGATGAACGCACTGCTCGACAATGGCGACGAGATTCTGATCCCCAGCCCCGACTATCCGCTCTGGACGGCGTGCGCAACCCTTGCCGGCGGTCATCCCGTTCACTATCTGTGTGATGAGCAAGCGGATTGGTATCCCGATCTGGAGGATATGGAGTCCAAGATCACGAGCGCGACCAAGGCCCTCGTCATTATCAACCCCAACAACCCCACGGGTTCCGTCTATCCGCGCGAGGTGCTCGAGGGTATCGTCGAGGTTGCACGCAGGCATCAGCTGATGATCTTTGCTGATGAGATCTACGACCGCCTGTGCATGGACGGCTACGAGCACGTCTCGATTGCCTCGCTCGCTCCCGACCTGCCCTGCGTCACCTTTAGCGGCCTTTCCAAGTCGCACATGATTGCGGGCTATCGTATTGGCTGGATGGTGCTTTCGGGCAACCAGCGCTGCATGAGCGACTTTATTATGGGCATCAACATGCTCTCGAACATGCGCCTGTGCTCCAACGTGCCGGCTCAGTCAATCGTCCAGACGGCACTCGGTGGACACCAGTCCGTCAACGACTACATCCGTCCCGGCGGCCGTGTCTACGAGCAGCGCAACTTTGTGTATGAGGCGCTCAACAAGATTGACGGCATCTCGGTGGTCAAGCCGCGTGCGGCGTTCTATATCTTCCCCAAGATGGATGTCAAGAAATTCAACATCACCGATGACGAGCAGTTTGCCCTTGACCTGCTACACGAGAAGAAGATCCTGATCACCCGCGGCGGCGGCTTTAACTGGGCCGAGCCCGACCACTTCCGCATCGTGTACCTGCCGCGCATGGAAGTGCTCAAGGAGTCCCTCGAAGACTTGGCTGACTTCTTCGATCACTATCGCCAGTCGTAGGGGATTAGATATGTGCCGCCGCGAGAACTGAAGCGTCGCAGGATAGGCAAACGACAGCGAGCGAGCCGCATTTGCGCCAAGGTGACGTGAAGCGAAAGGGCGCTGACCTTTTGGTCGCGCCCTTGAAGCTGAACGTCAGATTGGTGTGAATGCGGCTCGCGCAGCGTCAAGCGGTCCGCCGTTCGGTAGAACGGCGGAACTATACAACGATTCCGCAACAGTGGTCGATTTCGTGTTGGATGATCTCGGCGGTGTAGCCCGAGAAGTTCTTGATGCGGTGGACGAAGTTCTCGTCCAAATACTCCACCTTAATGCGACGGTAGCGGGTACAGGGGCGCTCGCCGATCAACGAGAGGCATCCTTCGCTCGTCTGATAGGCATTGACCTGCTCAAGAATTTGAGGGTTGTACATCAGCAGCGCCCTGTTGCCGTCCTTTACGCAGATGATGCGTTTGCGCACGCCGATCATGTTGGCGGCGAGGCCAACGCACTCGTGCTCATGCTCGAGGAGCGTATCCAGGAGGTCCTGCCCGGTCGCGGCATCATCGGGCCCTGCGTCTTCGGAGGGCAGGCGCAAAAAGAACTCGGATTTCATGATGGGCTTAATCATGGCGGGCTCCTTAAGGTGGACGCGTTTGGTTCAGGCCATGATACCGCGACATGTCGCATTAATGTGTGCACATAGATTTTGCAGCTAGATTGGATGGCGACACCATAAACTAATGGACGTTTTGCCGAGAGGCATGAATGTTTAAAGCGCAAAGAGTGCGCGACGGGCCCCGCGAATGGGGCGATGATGCCCGAGAGGGCCAAGAAGGAGTCTCATGTCTGAGAACGAAGAGATCATGAACGAGACCGAGAACGAGACCATGGCTGCCGAGGTTGAGACAGTCGAGACCGTGGAGACCGAAGCTGCCGAGGTTGAGGCTGCTGACGAGGTTTCCGCCGAGGAGGAGGCCGAGGTTGTCGAGGCCGCCGTTGATTACGATGACGAAGAGCTGATGGACAAGATGCAGAAGGCCGCCCGCCTGCTGCGTAGCCGTCGCTTTGCTATTTCCAAGGAGGAGGAGGCCAAGGCCGAGCGCATGGCGAACATCGAGCGCGCCATCAAGCTCCTTGACCTCAAGCCCAAGATGGAGCAGAAGGAAATGTCCGACCTGCTGGGCATGCGCCTTCGTGAGCTCGATGGTCTGATGGCCGAGGCCGAGGCTGCCGATCTGGTCGGCCGCATCGACGACGCCGAGGGCGATATGCGCAAGATCGTCGTCTTCGCTGCCGAGGATGCTGCTGAGGGCCTGGTCGAGCTTGCCAATAAGAAGGAGAAGCTCCTGCCCGAGCTTTCTTACGAGGAGGCCACCGAGCTGATGGCTGCCCTCGATAAGGTTATCGCTCCGCTCGTCGCCATGGGCCTGGACGAGGACCGCGGTCCTCGCGGCGGCCGTGACGATCGCGGTGGCCGTGGTGGCGACCGTGGCGGTCGCGGCGGCTTTGGCGATCGCGGTGGCCGTGGTGGTGACCGCGGCGGTCGCGGTGGCGATCGCGGTGGCCGTGGCGGCTTTGGTGACCGTGGCGGCGACCGTGGCGGTCGCGGCGGCTTTGGCGGCAACCGTGGCGGCTATGGCGACCGCGGTGGCAACCGTGGCGGCTTTGGCGGCAGCCGCGGTAACGACCGCGGCGGTCGCGGTGGCGATCGTGGCGGCCGCAACGGCGGCGGCTTCCGCGGCAACCGCTTCTAATTAGTTACGCGGTTCTACGAACCGCGTAACCAGTTGACGCTGCAAACCCGCCAGAGCGGCAATCTGCCTTTCAACTTCGGCGGCATGACCAAAAGGTCAATGCCGCCTCGTTTCAAGGCACCTTGCTCGCTCTGGCGGGTTTTCGCTGGCGTTGCCAAAACATCGGCATTACCTTGATTCGAACCTGCCAAAAAGGGACAGGTTTATTTTGGTCGGTTTTATCTGGGCAAACGTGGCCGTCTATCGCAATGTAGTCGTTGGGGACGTTCTTGTTTGACTAGTCGTTTAAGAACGTCCCCAACGACTACATAGCATGAGAGTGGATAATCTCCCGGTTTGAGCCTGCATTCAAGCTCAAAGTGGAAGATTATCCACTCTCATTTGTTATGTGTCCGATAATCCACGCTCGTTTCTATTCCGCCTACATTTGTAGGAACAGTTCGTGGAGGCGGGTGTCGTAGTCGAGTTCGGGATGGAAGGTGACACCGAGCTGGTTGCCCTGGCGGGCGGCGACGATGCGCCCGTCGACTTTCGCTAAGGCCTTGGCGTCGCCGTGGACCTCGACGATGCGGGGCGCGCGGATAAACGTCAGCGGCACCTCACCGTCGATGCCGGCTACCTGCCCCTTGGTTCGAAAGCTGCCGAGCTGCCTGCCGTAGGCATTGCGCTCGACAAGTACGTCCATTGTTGCCAAACGCGGCGTGCCCTTATCGTCATGGGCGGCAAGGTCGTGAGCCAGCAGAATCAGGCCGGCGCAGGTGCCCAGGACGGGCATGCCTTCAACGATACGGGCACGAAGCTCCTCGAGCATGCCCAATTCATCTAGCAGCTTCCCTTGAACGGTAGACTCGCCGCCGGGGAGGACCAGGCGGTCAAAGTCCTGCCGCAAGTCGGCCGCCTGCCTCAGCTCAATACAGCGTGCGCCCAACTCGGATAGCCTTGCCTCGTGCTCGGCAAAGGCGCCTTGGACCGCCAGCACGGCGACCGTTTGGTCTGCATAATCGCTCATGTGCGATCCTTTCTGCTGGACTAGCGTCCGCGCTCCTCCATGATGATCTCGATCTCGTCGGCGTTGATGCCGACCATGGCCTCGCCCAGGTCCTCCGAAAGCTCGGCGATGAGTTTGGCGTCGGTGAAGTTGGCCACGGCCTTGACGATGGCGGCGGCGCGCTTGGCCGGGTCGCCACTCTTAAAGATGCCCGAGCCGACAAAGACGCCTTCGGCGCCCAGCTGCATCATCAGCGCGGCGTCGGCGGGGGTCGCTACGCCGCCGGCGGCAAAGTTCACGACGGGGAGCTTGCCCGTGGCATGGACCTCGCGGACCAGCTCGACCGGCACCTGCAGTTGCTTGGCTGCCTCAAAGAGCTCGTCGTCACGCAGGGCAACTACGTCGTGGACCTGCTTTTGGATCTTGCGCATGTGGCGCACGGCCTGGACCACGTCGCCCGTGCCCGGCTCGCCCTTGGTGCGGATCATCGTGGCGCCCTCGGCGACGCGGCGCAGCGCCTCGCCCAGGTCACGGGCACCGCAGACAAACGGGACGTCAAACTGGGTCTTGTCGATGTGATAGACGTCATCGGCGGGGGAGAGAACCTCGGACTCATCGATGTAGTCGATCTCGATGGCTTGAAGGACCTGCGCCTCGACGATGTGACCGATGCGGCACTTGGCCATGACAGGGATGGAGACGGCCTCTTGAATGCCCTTGATCATCTTGGGGTCACTCATGCGCGACACGCCGCCGGCGGCACGGATGTCGGCCGGGATGCGCTCGAGAGCCATGACGGCGCAGGCGCCTGCCTCCTCGGCGATGCGTGCCTGCTCGGGCGTGGTGACGTCCATGATGACGCCGCCCTTGAGCATCTGCGCGAGTTCGCGGTTGAGTTTGACGCGATCGGCCTTGCTGGTCTGTTCTGCCATGGTTGCTCCCTTGGTTGGCATGTGCATTGCTTGACGGAACATCCTATCGGGGAGCTGGGTATGGCGAAATACTCAGCTTTCGAGATAATAACAAGGACAGATTAATACCAGATTGAATGACTCGATAAGGTCAGGTGATAAACTCATGCTTGACTACAACTTGGAACAACGCGGCGAAGCATCGCTTTATGAGTATGTTTACCAGCAAATTCGAGATGATATCGTAGCTGGACGCATTGGGGCGGGGGAGCATCTGCCGTCTAAGCGCGCCTTTGCGAGTCATCTGGGAGTCAGTGTCATTACTATCGAGAATGCATATAGCCAGTTGCTTGCCGAGGGCTATATTTGCTCAATGCCGCGCCGTGGCTACTACGCTTGCGAGCTTCCGGATGCACCGGTTTTGGCTTCGGCTGCGGAGGGCGTCGACCGAGATGCCGTCTCTGTGGGCCCCAGCGCGCATGATGTCAGTCGACAGGTCGACCGATTCGATGCACTTTCTCCTTCCGCTTTGGAGGCGGCGCGGCTTTGGCAAAGCGCGCTACGGGCGACGCTGGCATCCGAGGACGAGCGCGAAATCTTTTCGCCCGCGCCGGCGCAGGGCACCGCTCGGCTGCGACGTGCGATTGCGCACCATCTACGCGGGACGAGGGGTATGAATGTCGATCCCGACAACATCGTTATCGGTGCGGGCGCCCAGTTGCTCGATACCATGTTGGTTCAGCTGCTTGGCGCGGACAAGGTGTATGCCGTTGAGGACCCGGGCTATTTGCGCCTGACGCGCATCTATCAGGCCATGGGTTGCGAAGTGCGGCATATCCCGTTGGACGGTGAGGGCGTGGACTTGAGCGCTCTGCAGAAAACCGGGGCGGATGTCCTTCACCTGATGCCGTCCCATCAGTATCCGACCGGCCTTGTGACGAGCATTGCGCGTCGCTATGCCCTGCTGAGCTGGGCCGCCGAGCAGCCGGACCGGTATCTCATCGAAGATGACTTTGATTGTGAGTTTCGCCTTGCCGGCAAGCCGATTCCTGCGCTCGCGTCGATCGATGCCGCTCAGTCGGTCATCTACACCAACACGTTTTCGAAGAGCCTTTCCTCGGCGTTGCGTCTAGCGTATATGGTGTTGCCCGATGAACTAATGGAGCGGTTTAGGCGCAACCTTGGTTTTTACGCCTCGTCGGTGAGCTCTGTTGACCAGGTGGCTTTAGCGCGCTTGCTGGAATCGGGTGATTACGAGCGACATGTGAACCGCGTGCGTGTTCGTGCTCGCGAGGCGCGTGATGGCCTGGCGGCGCTTGTGCGGAAGACATTTCCGGCGGGGGAGGTCTCGATCGAACATGCGGATGCGGGTCTTTACTGCATCGTGGTTGCGGAGCGTGGCGCGGGCGGAAGCTCTTTTACGCGGGCACTTATGCGCTCGAATATCCCTTATATCGATATCGGTGACTGCTTTTGGCGTGCCGATGGTTCATCTGTCCCCAAAAACTTGGCTCGAATCCTTGTCCAGTATGACGATTTGAGTCCAAATGCGCTTAATACCCTGGAATCGCAACTAAGGGGCAACGTCCTCTAACCTAAGTGAGTAGACTATTGGCGTTATGCCGACCAGACCGTTTTGCAGCAAGTCATCTACCTGCGGCTTTGCAAGACAAGATGGCCTGCCTGCTCGGGAGTTTCCAAAAAGCCTACTCACTTGCTGTGCAAAGCTTCCGCATAAGAGAAATAGCGGGTTTTCAACAGGGCTCCGTCCAGTTCTTGACAAGCTTTTGGCCAGTTGGGGAGGGCTGTTGAAAACTTAACAGTCCGTTCGGCGCCCTTTTCGGTACGTTCGCGCCAATGCGTGAGCGCCCGGGTTGAAATCCGTGTTTTCCTGTGCCTATGAAGGATCTACTTTGTGACATATCGGCTTTTAGGTACTGGCGTTTGCCCCCTCAAGCCCTCGCTTTGTGTCCGCCACTTCCACGACCAGAAGAAGATCGGCAGCGATATGAGCTCACCCGTAACCCGACGGCTGCGGTCGTGCTCGGCTTGCCGTTGCATACATTGGTTCGGACGAGAAACAGCCGGACTTGCCCTTCTAGCATTAGGCAACGACTGTTCCTAGGTGAGCTCCCTAGGGAATCCGTCCTGGAAACGGAACATGGGTTTTTGGTTACGTCTCCTCTGCTGACGGCATTCATCATGTCGCGGTATCTGACGGATCTCCAGCTTCTTTTGGTGTTGGCGGAAATGTGCGGCTTGTTTGCGGTGTGTGCTCTGCCGGCGGCGCTTGAGGCGGAGCTTTCGCGTGCAATTGATTCGGGTGCGATTTCGGCAACCTTTGGTTGGGCACGTTGCCCGTCCGAGGGCGGTGCCGCCTCAAATTTGTGGCGGCGCGACGCTTTAGTTTTGGACGGAGATCTTGACCGTTTTTGTTCAGATGTTTGTGGGATGCGTTACGGCAAGCGATTTGTCGCGGTATCGCATCTCGTTCCACTGGGCGCCGCATCGCCTTTTGAGGTTGAGACGTATTTGTTGCTTGGGTTGCCACGATCATTGGGAGGCGAAGGTTTTTGCGGCATAGAGCTCAATGTTGAAGTGGCGCTAAGCACAAGTGCTCGGGCAATTGTGGGAAAGCCCCGCGTATACATTGATCTACTTCTGTCTTCGCCGGACGGAGAGCGACAGGTTGCTATTGAATGCCAGGGAAAGGCCTCACACGGGCGAGCGGGGGACGGTTTGCGTGACGCCGATCGTATGACGGTGCTTCAGGCCATGGGCTACGATGTATTTCTCCTGACACACGGACAGATATCCGATGAGGATAGATTCCGCGCGATTGTTAAGGCCGTATGCAGGTTGCTCGATGTTGAATATCGTGAGAAAAGCTCGGATGAGCAAAGGGCCGAGGCATTACTCCGGTCTGAACTATTCGTTGACTGGTCAAAATTGGGAGAAATCGGCGAAAAGATGCCCGTTAGACACAAAACAGCTCGATCGTGGACGGCTGCGGAACTAAGTGAGTAGACTTTTGGCTTGATGGTGACCAGGCCGGTTTGCAACAAGCCATTTACCTGCGGCTTTAAACAGCGCTACGGATGGTCTGCTCGGCAAGTTCCAAAAAGCCTACTCACTTAGTTTTTGACGAGAAGCCGATGCCGAAGTTGACCCCATTTCAGGGCGTTAACTAGCTCGCGAGACACGAAAAAAGGCCCGAACCGTGCGGTCCGGGCCTTATCGAGCTAGAGATTGTCTCTCAGGCGGTTGGCTTAGCCAAAGTAGCGCTTGAGCAGGCCGGCGAAAGCCTTGCCGTGGCGAGCCTCGTCGCGAGCCATCTCGTGCACGGTGTCGTGGATGGCATCGAGGCCAGCGGCCTTGGCACGCTTGGCAAGATCGGTCTTGCCGGCGGTGGCGCCGTTCTCGGCCTCAACACGCATCTCGAGGTTCTTCTTGGTGGAGTCGGTCACGACCTCGCCCAGGAGCTCAGCGAACTTGGCGGCGTGCTCGGCCTCCTCGTGAGCAGCCTTCTCCCAGTACAGGCCGATCTCGGGGTAACCCTCGCGATGAGCGACGCGAGCCATGGCCAGGTACATACCGACCTCGGAGCACTCGCCCTCAAAGTTGGCGCGCAGGTCGGCAACGATGTCCTCGGAGACGCCCTCCATCTTGGCGACGCCCACGACGTGCTCGGCAGCCCACTCGAGCTGGCCCTCCTCCTGCTTCAGGAAACGAGAACCGGGAACGCCGCACTGGGGGCACTTGAAGTCCTCGGGCAGCTGGTCGCCGTCGAACTCTTCCACATAACCGCAAACGGGGCAAACAAACTTCATGATTCGATCCTTTCGATCGATGGCGATGGGGCGCTTGTCCGGTCCCGTAAGGGCCCTCTCCGGACGTGCGTCTTGACGAGTTCTATTATCCATAAATGCAACCAAATGTGAAGCCTATTAGGAATGATTTTTAATAAAACAATTTTGAGATATGAAGATGTTGATTGATTAACGATTGGCAGGCCGTCTGTGATCTCTGCTGAGTACAATCGGTCGAGCAAATGTTGACCAATCAACAAATGAGGGAGCCTCCTTTATGCATCTAGCCCGCCGCGCCTGGTGCCGAACATATCAGACGGTTTTTCGCATTGCATTGCCGATCCTGCCCTATACCGAGCCGCGTATTTTGGAGCATGCCGAGGATGTGCCCGCGGTGCTTCAAAAGCGCTCGATCCAGAAGGTCCTTATCGTGACAGACCCTGGTATTGCACGTTTGGGGCTTACGGCCTCGCTCGAGTGTGCGTTCGCATCCAAGGGAATCGGCGTTACGGTCTATGCCGAAACGCGTGCGAACCCCACGGTCTCGAATGTGGAGGAAGCGGCGTCCTTGTATCGGGAGAGCGCCTGCCAGGCCATTATCGGCTTTGGTGGCGGTTCGGCCATGGACTGCGCCAAGGGTGTGGGGGCGCGCATTGCGCAGCCAAACAAGCCCATCAACAAGATGCGCGGCCTGCTGCGCGTTCATCGTCGCCTGCCGCTGCTCATTGCCGTCCCCACCACGGCAGGTACGGGTAGCGAGGTCACGCTTGCAGCGGTCATTACCGATGACGAGACGCACTACAAGTACCCCATTAACGACTTTGTGCTTATCCCGCGCTTTGCGGTGCACGACCCCGAGTTTACGCGCGGTCTGCCCGCCTCCATTACGGGTCAGACGGGCATGGACGCCCTGACGCATGCCGTCGAGGCCTTTATCGGGCGAAGCACCACGCCCTACACGCGCAAGATGGCGCGTCAGGCGGTCCAGCTCATCCGCGACAATTTGCTCGAGGCCTATGAGCATGGCGACGACATGCGTGCGCGCCGCAATATGCTTTCGGCGGCGTATAAGGCGGGCGTTGCGTTTACCCGCTCCTATGTCGGATATGTGCACGCCATCGCGCACAGTCTGGGCGGCCGATACGGAATTCCACACGGTTTGGCCAACGCGATCATCCTGCCGCACATGCTTCGCGCTTATGGTGACGCCGCCGCCCCCAAGCTTGCCGATCTTGCTCGCATGGCGGGCATTGCGCCGGCTAACGCGCAGGACGGCCTGGCGGCCGAGGCCTTTATCGATTGGGTCGACCGCATGAACGCCGCCTTGGGCATTCCCAAATATGTAGCGGGTATTCGCCGCTCCGACATTCCCGAAATGGCGGCGCATGCCGACGCCGAGGCCAATCCGCTATACCCCGTTCCTCTTTTAATGGACCGCCTGGAGCTCGAGCATATGTACGAAGTTGTTGCAGGTGGTATGTTTGAGGACGAGAACTAGGAGGGTTCATGAACACCGAGGAAATTGCGCGCATCGTCGGCAATCAGCGCACTTACTTTAAGACGCATGCCACGTTTGATGTCGATACTCGCCGCCGTGCACTGGTGCGCCTGCGCGATGCGGTTCGTGCGCACGAGGGCGATATCGCCCATGCGCTCAAGACCGATCTGGGTAAGTCACATGACGAGGCATATATGTGCGAGATCGGCACGTCGCTTTCCGAGATTCGTCATCAGATCGCTCATGTGGCTCGATGGAGTCGTCCGCGCCTGCGTCCGTGTGACCTCGCTAACGCCGTGAGCGTGTGCAAAACGCAAGCCGTGCCCTATGGCGTCACGCTCATCATGGCGCCCTGGAACTATCCGTTTTTGCTGACGCTCGAGCCGCTCGCCGGCGCGCTCGCTGCGGGTAACACCGTGGTCATCAAGCCGAGTGCCTATGCGCCGGCTTCGAGCACGGTGCTCAGACAGATTTGCGAGGAAGCGTTTGACCCCCGTTTGGTGACGGTTGTCGAGGGCGGGCGCGCCGAGAATGAGGCGCTGCTCGATGAATGCTGGGACAAAATCTTCTTTACCGGTAGTGTTCCGGTCGGCAAGCTCGTCATGGAGCGCGCAAGTAAAAACCTTACGCCCGTGACGCTCGAGCTGGGCGGAAAGAGCCCCTGCATTGTGGACGCGACGGCAAACTTGAAGGTCGCGGCACGGCGCATCGCCTTTGGTAAGTGGCTCAACGTGGGGCAGACCTGCGTGGCGCCCGACTACCTGCTGGTCGACGTGCGCGTGCACGATGAGTTGTTGGGCCTCATCAAGGAGGAGGTCCGTCGCATGTTTGGCGAGTACCCGCTCGACAACGAGGACTACGGGCATATCGTCAACGCCAAGCATTTTGCGCGCGTGCGCGGGCTGATCGATCCCGATAAGGTCGTGCTTGGAGGTGCCGCGCGCGAGACTTCGTTCAAGATCGAGCCGACGATTTTGGACGGCGTGACCCCCGATGACGCCGTGATGCAGGAGGAGATCTTCGGCCCCATCTTACCGGTTCTGACGTTTGAGAGCCTGGATGAGGCCGAGGTGTTCATCACGAATCGCCCGACGCCGCTGGCCCTGTATATCTTTAGCCAGGACCGTGCGACCCAGCAGCGCTTTGTTCGCTACGTGCCCTTTGGTGGTGGCTGTGTTAATGACACCATTATGCATTTGGCCACGAGCCATATGGGCTTTGGCGGCATGGGGGCGAGCGGTATGGGACAGTACCATGGACGCGAGAGCTTCGATACCTTTAGCCACAAGAAGAGCATCGTGAACAAGGCAACCTGGCTGGACGTGCCATTCCGCTATGCCCCTTACGCAAGCTGGAAGCACAAGTTCGTGCGCATGTTTGTGCATTAGAAAAGGGTGCGGGTAATACGAACAGATGTTCCTATTACCCGCATTTTGCGTTAGACTACTGCTATGGAGCACGGATGGGCCAACTCCCTTTAGAAGGGATTTGGTATGAACGTAAGCGATGTTATTTCGTTATTGGCGTTGTTGATCGCGGCTATCGAACTCGGCCTGTTTATCGGCCGAATGAAATAGCCGCCCCCGCGTAAGCGAAGACGGCCACTTCTCACGATGAAAACGTGTATCGGAGTTGGCAAGACCCGCTGCCACGGGTGCCATCCGCGTTCCTATCTTATCTGCAAGCGTTCCGTCGCGCAAGCGTTGCGGCAAACGATTGAAAGACGCAGACAGGATGAATTTGTGTCCGCACGGGCCCGTAGACTTCTCAACTATGTTGTGGATGCTCGCTAATCGGTAATGGAGGCGCACGTGTTTGATGACGATGACCTGTTCGATCTGACAGACGATCCGTTTGAGTGGGATATGCTGCTCGATGACGATGAGTTGGAGCAGGACCGTAAGAAGCGGCAGGGCAAGAAGGCGCGGGATGACGCTTCGAAAAAGCAGGACAAGCGTCGCCGAGGTCTGTTCGGCGGGCTCTTTGGGTAACCGTCGTATCGCTGCGTCTGTATACTAAACAGGTCTTATACGCGCTGCGAAATGAGGGCATAGACGATGATGTGGTTTACCGCCGATCTGCACCTGGGCGATACGAATATCTTGCACGACGTGGATCGACCGTTTGATTCGGTCGAGGAGATGAACCGCAAGGTCATCGATGCCATCAATGAGTGCGTGGCTGTGGACGACCGCCTCTATATCTTGGGAGACTTTACCTATCGTTTGCCCCTGGCGGAGGCGGTGCGCCTGCGCGAGCGCATCGAATGTCAGAACGTAACGCTCATCCGCGGTAACCATGACGGCGACTGGGAAGATCGAGACGCGCCGCACATTTGGGATGAGGTGCGCGATTATCTGGAGGTCGCCCCCGGTTACGCTAAGGGCCATCGCCTGGTAATGAGCCATTACCCCATGCTCAGCTGGAACGGCAAGGCGCGTGGCGCCATCATGCTGCACGGGCATATCCACAGCAGGGGAGACCGCACCAACGCGCGCAACCGCGATCGCGAGCGCCCCATCTTTCGCTATGATGTCGGCCTCGATGCCAACGAGTACAAGCCCGTAAGCCGTGACCAAATCCTCGGCTTCTTTGGACTGTAGCCCTCAAACCACCACAAAGGGGACAGGCACCTTTGTGGTGGTCCTTGCATAGATTGGAGTCGCTATGAAGCAATTGCTCATTCGTGCCGACGATATCGGTTATTCGTATGCCGTTAACCTGGGGATTGCCCGCAGCATCAATGAGGGTCTGGTGCGCTCGGCGGGCTTGATGCCCAATATGCCCGAGGCCGAGCGTGGCTGGTCGCTCGTGGCGGACGCCGGCATTGCGGTGGGCCAGCATACCAACGTGTGCCTGGGCAAGCCGTGTGCCGACCCGGAGCTCATTCCGAGTATGCTCAACGAGAGCGGTGAGTTCCATAGCAGCCGTACCTTCCGCGAGCATTTTAAGCGCGGCGAAGAACTGATCGACTTTGATGAGGCCTGCATCGAGATTCGCGCGCAGCATGACCGCTTTGTCGAGATCGTGGGCCGCGAACCCGATTACTTTGAGGCCCATGCCGTCATGGGCAAAAACCTTAACCGAGCGATCTCGGCGGTTGCTCAGGAACTGGGCCTTAAGGAACAGAAGGCGAGCTTCGACCCCACGGCGGTTGTGCGTTGCGGTGCCACCGACCTGCGCATGGTGATGCACTCGATGGAGCCGGGCTACGAACCCAAGGACTCGATTATGCGGACGGTTCGCGAGATGGCGGACGGCGAGACGGTCGTCTTTGTGTGCCATCCGGGCTATCTCGATCGTTTTATCTTGGAGAACAGCTCGCTTACGACCGATCGCACCAAGGAAGTCGATGCGCTGACCGACCCCGAGCTTCGCGCTTGGCTTGAGTCTCAATCCGATCTTCGCCTGATCGACTACCGCGACCTGTAAGGACCCAAGCCACCACAAAGGGGATAGGCACCCTCGCGGTGGATCTGGCGCCGTTGCCATTATGGCTGCGGCGCCTTTTTTGTCCGTGCGGCGCGGTAGAGTGTAGGCGGTTGAAATTTGCGTCCATCGAGGAGCGGCTATGAATGAGATCAAGTGCCCGCATTGTGGCGAAGTTTTTAAGGTCGATGCGTCTGGCTATGCGGATATCGTCAAGCAAGTACGCGATGCCGAGTTTTCGCGCGATCTGAATGAGCGTGTGAAGGCAGTCCGGCGCGAGGGCGAGCAGGCGCTGGAACTTGAGCGCTCGCGTTCGACGGCTGCCTTGCAGGAGGCAGAGTCTCAGCGCAACGCTCAGCTTGCCGAGCAGAAGAACACTGCGGAGCAGAAGCTGGCACAAGAGGTTGCCAAGCGCGATGCTGAGCTTGCCGAGCTGCGCGCCAAGCTCGAGGGCGCCGCCACAGAGCGCGAGAGTGCAAGCCAGCGCGCGGCGGTTGAGGCCCGCGCCGATGCTCAAAAGGAAAACGCCGAGCTTCAGCGAGAAATCGACAATTTGCGTGCGCAGCTGGAGCGCAAAGATGACGAAGCCAAGCTCGTCGAGTCGGCGGCGCGCAATGCTGCTCAAAACGATTTAGCTGCACGTGATGCTCAGATTGCCGAGCTGCAGGCCAGGCTTGCCGCGGCGGACAAGGCCCAGGAGATGGCGCTTGCCGCTGCCGCGGCTGAGTCGCAGCGTGAGCTCGATGCCGCTCGCAGCGAGGCCGAGCGCGCACTTGCTGACTACCGCGCGACGGTACAGGAGAAGTTTTCTGCCGCAAAGGCTCAGTCCGAGCAAGAGGCCGAGGGTCTGCGTGCCCAGCTGCGCGAGCAGGAACTGATGGCAAAAATGAACCTGTCGGAGGCGGTTGCCGCGGCGGAGCGAGAGCGCGATGAGGCGCGTGCCAAACTGACGAGCGAGCTGGCGGTGCGCGATTCGCGCGAAGAGCAGGCCAAGGCAGCACATGAGCTCGAGCTTGCGCAGGCCAAGCGCGCGAGCGATGACCTGATTCGCTACAAGGATGAAGAGATCGAGCGCCTTAAGGACATGAAGGTCCGCCTGTCCACCAAGATGGTGGGCGAGTCGCTCGAACAGCACTGCGAGACCGAGTTTAACCGTCTGCGTATGACGGCGTTTCCTAACGCGTACTTCGAGAAAGATAACGATGCGTCCGAGGGCACCAAGGGCGACTTTATCTTCCGCGAGTGCGACGCGAGCGGCAACGAGCTCATTTCGATTATGTTCGAGATGAAAAACGAGAACGACGAGACCGCGACCAAACATAAAAACGAGGACTTCTTTAAGAAACTCGATCACGATCGTCGCCAGAAAGGCTGTGAGTACGCGGTGCTCTGCACGCTGCTCGAGCCCGAGAGCGAGCTTTACAACGCGGGAATCGTGGACGTGAGCTATCGCTACGAGAAGATGTATGTGATCCGCCCGCAGTTCTTCATTCCCATCATTACGCTGCTGCGCAATGCTGCCATGGGTTCGCTTCGCTATAAGCAGGAGCTGGCGGAGTACAAGCAGCAGAATATCGATGTCACGAACTTCGAAGCCAAGATGGAGAAGTTCAAGAACGATTTCGGCCGCAACTACGAGATCGCGAGCCGCAAGTTCCAAACGGCAATCGATGAGATCGACAAGACGATTAGCCATCTGCAGAAAACCAAGGAGGCGTTGCTGTCCTCCGAGAACAATCTGCGCCTTGCCAACAAGAAAGCCGACGATCTTACCATTCGCAAGCTCACGTGGGGCAACAAGACCATGAAGGCGGCGTTTGACGAGGCACGCGGGGCTGCGCCAGAGACAAACGATGAGCCAGCCGAGGCGGATTCGTATGAGGTCGAGGACGCCGAGTAAGGCATAGCGGATAGTGCAAAAGCGGGGCCGCTGGCGATGTTGCCAGCGGCCCCGCTTCGTTTCGTCCCATTCTGTTCGGCTAGTCCTCGAGCAGGTCCTCGATAAAGCCGACGCGGTAGTTTTTGAAAATGACCTCGCCGCCGTCTTGCGTGGCGTCCAGATCGACATCGCCCATGATGCCAAAGTCGTGGTCGCCATCCTCGTCGGCAAAGATCTGGTGCACGTGCCACACGTGTACGGTCTTCTCATCGGACTCATCGATGGAAAACATCGCGGCACTGCGGGCATCTCCGTCGGTGAGGATCTCCTCGTGCTGCTCGTGGTAGGCATCGAGCGCCTTTTGCCAGCGGATCTCGCTCATGCCCCAGTCGTCGTCGAGCTCGCCCAGGTCGCGAACGTGCTCGCGAGCGGCAAGGGTCACGCGGCGGAAGAGCGCGTTGCGCACCAACAGCGTGCAGCCGCGACGGTCCGCAACGACCTCGTCGATACCCTGCGGCGGCGCGGCGTCGAGGGCTGCCGGGTTGCCGGCGTTCTCCCACTCGTCCACCAGGCTCGAGTCCACCGAGCGCACCACAAAGCCCAGCCACGAGATAATGTCGCGCAAGCGCTCATCGCGCTTCTCAATGGGTACGGTGCGATCGAGGGAACGGTAGGCCTCGGCTAGGTAGCGCAGCAGAATGCCCTCGGAGCGGGCGATGCCGAGCTTTTGAATGTAACCCTTAAAATCGCTCGCGCTTTCCAGCATATCGCGCAGAACGCTCTTGGGAGAGAGCTGGTAGTCGTTTGCCCAGGGCACTTCCTGGCAGTACTTGTCAAAGGCGGCGTCGAGCAAATCCTCGAGCGGCTTTTCGTACGTGACGTCTTGGATGCGTTCCAGACGCTCCTCATACTCGATGCCGTCGGCCTTCATCTCGGCCATAGCGCGATCGCGTGCGGCGCGCTCCTGTGCGCGCAGCACCTGCTTGGGATCCTCGAGCGTTGCCTCGACCATTGAGATTAAATCCATGGTATAGGTCTCGCTCTCGGGATCGAGCAGCTCCAACGCGGCAAGCAGGAACGGCGAGAGCGGCTGATCGAGCGCGAAGTCCTCGGGCAGATCGACCGTCAGCGCATAGTCGATGTCTGGTGCGGCGTCAGTCGGGGCGTCGGGTGCGGGCGGCACCTCGGTTCGAACGACGACGCCGGAATCGATGAGCGTGGCGAAGATTTCGTCGGCACGAACCTCGAGCTTGGCCTTTTCCTCGGGCGTTTGCAGGCTTGTCTCGATGAGGTCATGCACGCGGGCGCGGGCGTCGCCGCCCTGCTCGACCACGCTAATCACCATGGAGTGTGTGATGCGCAGGCGCGGCTTGAGCGTCTCGGGCTGCGTCTCGATCAGGCGCTCAAAGGTCTGCTTGTTCCAGGTGACAAAGCCCTCGGGGGCCTTCTTCTTTTTAATCTTGCGGAGCTTCTTGGGGTCGTCGCCCGCCTTGGCCATGAGCTTGGCGTTCTCGATCTCGTGCTCGGGTGCCTCGGCGATCACCATGCCCTCGGTATCGAAGCCCGAGCGGCCGGCGCGACCGGCAATCTGATGGAACTCGCGGGCGCGCAGACGACGCATCTTGTAGCCATCGAACTTGGTGAGCGCGGTGAGCACCACGGTGTGGATGGGTACGTTGATGCCGACGCCGAGCGTATCGGTACCGCAGATGACGGGCAGCAGGCCCTGCTGCGCTAAGCGCTCGACCAACAGGCGATAGCGCGGCAACATGCCGGCATGGTGCACGCCGACGCCGCAGCCGAGCAAGCGCTTGAGGATCTTGCCGAAGGCTGTCGAGAAGCTCGTTCCCTTTGCCGCTTCTTTGATGGCCTCGCGCTGCTCCTTGCTGGCGATGCCAAAATTGGCGAGCGATTGTGCCGTCGCAAGGGCGGCATCCTGGCTAAAGTGCACGATATAAAGTGGGGCCTCTCCGCGGCGCATCGCGAGCTCGACGGTGCCCTCGAGAGAGGTCGTTACATAGTCGTAGCTCAGCGGAACAGGGCGCGGGGCATCGACGACCAAGTCGCAAGCAGCGCCGGTGTGCTCCTCGAGTGAGGCGGCGATGGCGGTGACATCGCCGAGCGTGGCGCTCATGAGCATAAACTGCGTGTGGGGCAGGGTGAGCAGCGGCACCTGCCAGGCCCAGCCGCGGTCGGGGTCGGCAAAGTAGTGGAACTCGTCCATGGACACGCAGCCCACATCGGCGTCCTCACCCTCGCGGAGCGCATCGTTGGCAAGGATTTCGGCCGTGCAGCAGATGACGGGTGCCTTGGTGTTGATATGCGTGTCGCCGGTGATCATGCCGACGTTATCGCGGCCGAGCACCTGCACAAGGTCGAAGAACTTTTCGCTGACCAGGGCCTTGATGGGGGCCGTGTAATAACAGCGCTTACCCTGCGCCATGCCCATAAAGAGCATGCCCAGCGCGACGAGCGATTTACCCGATCCGGTCGGCGTGCCCAAAATGACGTGATCGCCGGCGGCCAGGTCCATGAGGGCCTCTTCTTGGTGATCCCACAGCTCAATGCCGCGGTCGCTCGTCCATTCAAAGAAGCGTTCGAAGGCCTGATCGGGCGTGAGCCATGGTTCGGGCTCGCTGCCGTCCTCGGGCTCCCACCAGGTGGGGGAGAGCGCGCCGAGCGAGCCGAACTCGGCTTCGGTTCCCGTGCCGCCCGAGAATGAGCTGGCGGCGCCGGCGCCGGAGACGGTGCTGGCGGCGGTATCTGTCGTGGTCTGTGCCATGTGGTTGCTTTCTCTCGCGATTGTCCGCCAACTATTATGGCGTAGCGTCGCATCGATGCGTTCGCAGGCAAGAAAATGCAGGAAATGGGCGCGTGAAGTTAGTGCTCTTGCGGCAGGCGCTTCTTGCCTTTGCGAGCACGGTTTCTAAAGTTCTCGACGGCTTCTTCCATGCCCAGAGGTACATAGGTGAGCTCATCGAGGTTATCGGGCAGGTAGCAGGCAAGGCTTTGCTCCTGCGCGCGGCCCGTCGCGAGCTGTTCATCGCTGGGTTGTGCGCCGGGTGTGGCGCAAATGCCATAGACGACGGCACCCATCTCGCGCGTGCGGCATTCATATTCGGTCTCGGGATGCTCGGGATGGTCGCGGCGGACGTCGTCGCTTACCCAAAGCGTATCGTAGCCGGCCGCGGCAAACTGTCCCAGGGCGTAATCGCGCAACGGCTTGCTATCGGTGCGCAGTGTGACGGTAGCGCCGGCTGAAAAGAGCGGGCGGTAGAGCATCAGATGGTCGACATGGACGAGTCGTTTTTTAGCGTACTTGGCCTTGGGCTGCGGCGTGGGAAAGTTAATGGTGATGGCATCGAGCTCGCCTGCGGCAAACAGCTGTGGCAGCGATGCGGCGCCTCGGGGCAGGACGAGTGCGTTGGATAGCCCCTGTTCGCAGATTTTCTGTGCGGCATAGGCGATGCAGATGGGCTCCTGGTCCATGCCGATAAAGAGCGTGTCGGGCTCACGGCGAGCGCGCTCAACCAGATAGGTGCCTTTGCCGCAGCCCAGATCCAGATGAAGGTGTTCGAAGGGCTTGCTGCCTGCGGGCGCACAGGCCTTGCGCCAATCTCCGACATAGGCCTCGGGGTTCGTCTCAATCGCATCGGCGTAGCGCTCCAGGCGCTCCTCGAGCACAAAGTTCTTAGGCGTGCGAACGTGGACGGCTCCCATGAGGCTCCTTGGTCATAAGTATGGAACGTATGGCTGCACGTTCCGTCAATGGGTTGAAAAGGGCGGGCATAGATTGCCCGAAAGATGCGGTGTGGCTCGGTGGCGAGTCGTCGGTGCCTACAGGCGTTTGAGGATTACATAGCGGTTGAGCTCTCCGCTGCGACCGTCGGCATGGAAGCGCTCAAGCTCGCGTACGGGGACCTCACCGCTCTTGTAGAACGTGCGGACGCCGCGCACCAGGTCGGTGATCTGCTGATCGTCAAAGTGATGGCAATAGCGGTAGGCGTGGCGGTCGTTTTGCCAGCCAATGAGGTGATCGCCGGCTTCAAACTGCGCTGAATCGTAACCCTCAAACGGCGGGGTGAGCTCGGCGCGGGCCTCGGCTCGAACGGCCTTGCGCGCCATGCGCTCGTCGTTCATAAACTCCCAAAAGCTGATGGCGATGATGCCGCCTGGGCGCGTCTGGCGCACCAGGGCGTCGAGCACGCGTACGCGGTACTCGCACGACGGCACGTGGTGCATAAAGCCAAAGCAGACCGAGATGTCGGCGAGCGGGGCGTCGAAAAGCGCGTCAGGCGCCTCGGCGGGATTGAGTTTCATGAGGGCATCGAGCACGTCGAGCTCCTGGAAGTGCAGGTTGGGAATGCGCAGCGCGTGGCCATGTGCATCGATGGCCAGGTCTTGGCACGAGTCGACGCCGTAAAACTCAAACGGGCAGCTGGCATCTGCCGAGGGGTTTGCGCCGTCGACGCCCTTGGCGGCAAGTGCGCCGCCGGCGGCAAAGTTCTCGAATCGCATATTGCCGCAGGCGAGATCGAAGACGCGGACGGGATGCTCGATCGTGGCGACGTCGAGCTGTTCGAGCGCAATGTCCATGGTGCGCACCCAGCCGGGCCACGGGGCCTGGCGCGTATCGGAAAAGGAGGCGGAGTGCTCGCGATAGAACGTGTTGTTGAGCTGGATGAGCGATGAGGCGAAATCGCGGTTCACGGCGCGGAACTCCCTCCGTTGGCGGTGCGGAATTAACAGTACGACCATACTACCGTTAACGCCGCAACGGGGACAACCGAACTGCGGGTCATTGCTTTGTTTGGACACATTTCCGCAGCTCATATGTGCCCGCAACCGCCGGTTGTCAAAAATCTCACTAGAATAGGTGGCATGCTTTTGGCGGTGGCGGATAGATTTTTAACTGTGCAAGGCGCCTTAAGAACAAAAACGGTCCGGCGGCACGGCTGGCATAACATAGGAGGAACCATGAATGTAGAAACTGCGCAGCGGCTCGCCGACCTTCGTCGCAGCAAGGGTTTTAGCCAAGAAGGGCTTGCACGAAAGCTGGGACTGTCACGCCAGGCGGTCAGTAAATGGGAGCGCGCGGAGAGCTCGCCCGATACCGAGAACCTGATCTCGCTCGCCAAGCTCTACGGTGTGAGCCTGGACGAGTTGCTCAATCCGAGCGACGAGATCGAGGACGATATCGAATTTGAGAACGAGGACCGCGCCCGTCAGCGCGAGGCCGAGGCGGCAGAGCGCGCCCGTACCCATGAGGCGGCGGCACGCGCCACCGAGGCGGCAACACAGGCGAGTGACGCCGCCGCCAAGGCGGCGCAAGCGGCAAGCTGGAGTGCGCAGGCCGCCAATGCCGCTACGGCGCAGGCGACGAGTGGTGCTGCGGTTGGCTCGACTCCGGTGAAAGGCCCGTTCCAGTCGTTTCCGTATTGGGCCGTGTGCTGGCTGTTGTTCTTTTTGCTGATGTTCCTGTTTGATGGCGCCCCCTTTGCCGCTCTGATTTTCTTTACGATCCCCATCTATCACTGGGTGGCACGTGCGCTCGATGGCGATTGGGCGCGCGGGGATATTCGGGTCGGTCCGGCACCGGCGACAGCTAGGGCTCAGGATGTTTCCCCCGCTGTTGACGCTGACATGGCCGCCGCGACCACCGCTGAGCCGAGTGTCAAAGAAGGTGATGAATGATGAAGCTCTCGCATGAATCGAAGGTGCGCCTGGGTGTTGGTATCGGAGCGTTTGTGCTCATCATTGGGCTTGTCTTGGGCACTTCGCGGCTATTGGCTCATTCCGATATGGTGCGTACGACCGGTATTCTATCTGGCAATTTGTCTGATTTTGACGATATGTTTGACGACGATGATCTCTTGGATAGCGGTAACTATTCCGCTCGGCCTCAGCGGCTTTCGAGCGAAACGTTTGATGCCGACGCGTTCCAATCGCTCGACTTGGACGTGACGTCGGGCACGGTCGAGGTCAAACACGTCTCTGGCGGCCCGGTGCGTGTTATCGAAAGCGGCCGCGTTGCGAAGGGGACGTCTGCCTCTGATGCGGCTACCCGGAACCTTGCTGAGGTCAAGGGCTCTACGCTCAAGATCAGTCAGTTCGACTACGATGATAAGCGCGCGATTGACCGCACAATTACCATTGAGCTGCCGCGAGATGTTGCGGATAACCTGGTGGGCATTACGGCGAATGTAGGGTCGGGCGACCTGGCGGTCGCGGACATTGCGTGCCATGATCTGGATATAACGTTGAATTCGGGAGACGTTGAGTTTACGGGCACCGTGACCGACACCCTGAATGCCGAGGTCGGTTCGGGCGACATGACGTTCGAGCTCTACCAGGCGCCCGCGAAGTCGATGGACGTGAGCGTGGGCTCGGGCGACGTGGAGATGACGGTTCCGAACTCTACGGGCTTTAAGGCGAGCCTCACCTTGGGAAGCGGCGACTTCGAGAGCGATTTCCTTCCGCTTGGCTACGACGGCGAGACCATTTTGGATCTTGAATTCGATAACGGCGATAAGTCTGCCACGTATCGTTTTGAGGTCGGTTCGGGCGACATGTCGTTTGATTCGGAGTGACGGGTGGTTTTCGGAGACCCGCAAACGTAGCCGCGCTGTTTGATGAAGGCGCCGGAGCCGAGATCGGCTCCGGCGCCTTTGCCTTTACAATGGGGTCATGGAACAGATTATTTTGAACATACTCGAGGCCCTGCGTCGCGGCGAGACTGTAGACGACAAGGCGCTCGTCAAACTGATACATGCCGAGGCGCGCCGTGAGGGTGCCGATAAGCGCGACTTGGCCAAGCGCCGCCTGCTGCCGTTTTACCAGCGGGTGAAGCGCGAGGAACCGGCTCGTTGGGCTGGGTGGAATGTCGATGCCGCGCTGGAACGTCGACTGCTGCAGGTGCTGCGCATGAAGCCGCGTCGCACGGCTTCGGGCGTGGCGACCATTACCGTCATCACCAAGCCCTGGCCATGCTCGGGCGATTGCCTGTTTTGCCCCAACGATCTGCGCATGCCTAAAAGCTATCTGCACGCCGAGCCGGCGTGCGCCCGTGCAGAGCAAAACTGCTTCGATCCATATCTGCAGGTGAGTGCTCGTCTGACCGCGCTTTCGCAGATGGGGCATGCGACCGATAAGATTGAGCTCATCGTGCTCGGTGGCACCTGGAGTGACTATCCGCAAGGCTATCAGACATGGTTTATGTCGGAGCTTTTCCGTGCGCTCAATGACGATGCCGTCGCCGGTGTGGCGGCTAATCCCATGCTGGCGCGTCCGGGTATTAGTCGTGCAGAGGCCGGGCGCCTGCTCGATGACGCTCCAGCCGATGCCCTGCCGCCGGTGGTGGCGGAGCGTCGCGAGCGCTATCGGGCCGCCGGCATTGCGATCGATGAGGTTGAGCTTGCGAGCGGTGTTGCCGGCGAACAGGAGCGCGTAGATGCTGCCGTGGGTGGCTATAACCGCGCGGTGCGTCGTCTGTACGGCCCCGGCACGCCGTGGGACGAGGTCGCCGAGTGGCAGACGGCCACGATGGAGGAGCTCGAGCGTCAGCAGCGCATCAACGAGACGGCGAAGCATCGCGTGGTGGGGCTCGTTATCGAGACGCGCCCCGATGCCGTAACGCCGCAGGCGCTTACGCTTATCCGCCGCCTGGGCTGCACCAAGATTCAGATGGGTATCCAGAGTCTCGACCAGCATTTGCTCGATATCAACGAACGTCGCATTTCGTTGGCGCAGATCGAGCGGGCGTTTTCGCTCGCGCGCCTGTTTGGCTTTAAAATCCACGCGCATTTTATGCTCAACTTGCTGGGCGCCACGCCCGAGGGGGACAAGCGCGACTACGAGCGCTTTATGGCCGAAGGGGCCTTTATGCCCGACGAGGTCAAGGTCTACCCGTGTGCGCTCATCGAGGGTTCGCGCCTGGTGGGTTGTTACGAGCGTGGCGAGTGGCGCCCCTATACCGAGGAAGAGCTGCTCGATGTATTGGCCGACGACATCGTGGTGACGCCGGCGTTCTGCCGCATTAGCCGCATGATTCGCGACTTTAGTTCCGACGACATCATGGTGGGCAACAAGAAGCCCAACCTGCGTCAGCTCGTTGAGAACCGCCTGGCTGCTCGGGGTGACGGTGCGACGGTGCGTGAGATTCGCTATCGCGAGATCAGTACCGCGGGTGCCGACCTGGATGAGTTGACCCTTGACGAGGAAGTAGCGTACGAGACGCCGGTGACTTACGAGCGCTTTTTGCAGTGGGTGACGCCGCGGGGCAAGATTGCCGGCTTTTTGCGCCTGTCGCTGCCCGACCGTTCGTTTGTTGCCGCGCATGCGGACGAGTTGCCGACGACGCCGGACGAGGCGATGATTCGCGAGGTGCATGTGTATGGCATGGCGGCGCGCGTGGGCGATCAGGGCCAGGCGGCTCAGCATCATGGATTGGGACGTTTGCTCGTGGAGCGTGCGTGCCAGATAGCTCGGGATGCCGGCTATGCGCGCATCAACGTGATCAGCGCGATCGGCACGCGCGAGTACTATCGCCATCTTGGATTTTATGACCATGGACTCTATCTGCAGAAGGAGCTCTAGATGAACAAGCCAAGTGTTTCTGCCGGCGTCGTTGCCGGCGTTGCCCTGGGAGCCGCGGCGCTCGGTGCTGCCGCCGTCGCTGTTCGCGCTGCCTGTCTGCAGGTCGCGAGGACCCGCAATGGGCTGGCGCGCGTGAAGCGCGTGCACGATGAGGGCGGCGATGAGATTCGCGTGTTGGTGCAAGGCGGCGTCTACCAAAGCGCAAGCTACGTTGGCGAGCGTTGGGCGGAGCCCGTCTTTGCGTACTATCGTGCGTTTGACGATGCGTTTGAGGCCGAGGATGCAATGCGTGACGCTTATGGTCACGGTATCGACCGTGTGCTTATGCTGGGCGGCGGCGGGTTTGCCTATCCCAAGTTTGCGCTGATGTCGCACGAGAGCTTGCGCATGGATGTCATTGAGTACGATGCCGAGATTACGCGCCTGGCGCGCCGTTGGTTCTACCTGGACGAGCTGGAACGCACGGTGGGCGATCGCTTGCGGGTGATTACCGCCGAGGCTCGCTCGTATCTGGGTGTGACGAGCGTGGGCCATCGTCGCTACGACGTGGTCGTGAGCGATTGCTTTGGCGGTGCCGAGCCCGTGCGCGAGCTGGCGACCGTTGAGGCGCTGCGTCTGGCGCGGGGCAGCCTGAACCCCGGGGGTATCTACGTGGCCAATATCGTGAGCGCAAACGAGGGGAGCGATGTGACGTTCCTTCGCGACTGCGCTGCCACGGCACTCGAGGTATTCGCCCACGCCTGGGTGGTCCCATGCGGCGATGCAGAGTTCGGCGGCGAGGAGAACTACCTGCTCATCGCTAGCGACGGTGACTATGCCTTTGCCGAAGCCGTGCCCTTCGACACCGACTTCCTCGGCACCGTCCTTCACGACAAGTAAGTCTCCCCGTCCCAAAAAAAGACTGGTCCTAGGCGTGGTCGCGCCAGCTACGGACACGCTGCTTCATGCCCTCTATGTCGAGCACGCCTTCGGCAAAGCCCTTGCGCACGAGCTCTTCGGGAACAAACTCGTCGTAGCGGTCAAAGTAAGGCACCTCGCCAGGATAGACGAGCTCGATGGGATCGAAGTCCTTCTCGGCCTCGGCGGCGAGCACCTCAAAGAACGTCTCCTCGTCGGCCTTCATCTTAAACTGCATAAAGTACGGGCGTGACGGGTCGAGTCCGCGAAGGCCCAGCTCCGCGGCACATTTAATCTTGAGCATGCGCTCGAGCGCCAAAAAGGCGTAGCTGCCCAGCCAGGGGAAGAGCACCCAGGTATCGCCGCCCAGGTTGATGAGCGGCTTGGTTCCCGCACCCGAAATCTCGGCCGTATGACGAGCCTGTGCTAAGCGGGCCCGTGCGTTACCCATAAGGTACGGATATGCCGCGTGCTCGTTGAGCGCCTTGCGCATGCGCTCGAGTACGTGTGTATTGATGTCGCCGGGGCAGTCGCCAAAGTAGGCCGGAACCCGGCCCTTGACCTGCGTGGCAAAGACGGTGTGGCGCCTCCAGTCCACTTCCTCGACAATCCAGCAGTGTCCGGCGATGGCGATGCGCTCACCGGGCGGTGGCGGATTGACGATCGTGCCCAACTCGGCCGACTCGCTGCGAACGGTGAACTCCTCGTTTTCCTGGAATACGGCGTAGAACTTAAAGTTGTTAATGATGCGCTCACCCGCGAGACCCACGATGAGCCCACCGCCCTCGGTGACTTGGATATGGTCGATCTTAATGAGGTGACGCAGCAGTACGCGATAGTCATCGGCCGAGATGCGATGGAAATAGCTGAGCGTGAGCACGCGCTGGGCAAGCTCTGCCGGCGTGAGTTCGCCGGTACTGGCAAGCGTCGACATAGTCTGGTGGTAGAGCAGGCTGTAGGGGAGTCGATCGAGCTCGGGCGGCTCGACCCACTTTTCCTCGCGATAGAGTTGTACGAGCGCGATTCCCTGCAGGAGCTTCCAAGGAATGGTCTCGGGCATCATCGTGCGCGGCTCGGGTTCTTCCTCGCGCATGACAAACCACATCTCGGGTGGAAGGTCGCGACGGCCTGTGCGCCCCATGCGCTGCAAAAAGGAGCTGACGGTAAACGGCGCGTCAATCTGGAAGGCGCGCTCCAGGCGGCCGATATCGATACCGAGCTCCAGCGTAGAGGTGGTGACGGTTGTCTGCGCCTGCTCCTCGTCGCGCATGAGCTCCTCGGCCGTCTCGCGCAGCGATGCCGAAAGGTTGCCGTGGTGGATGAGAAAGCGGTCGGGCTCGTGTCGACTTTCGCAGTAGCTGCGCAGCATGGAGCACACGGCCTCTGCCTCCTCGCGCGAGTTGGCAAAGACCAGGCACTTGCGGCCGCGCGTATGCTCAAAGATATAGCCCATACCGGGGTCGGCGTTGTCGGGTGCCGTGTCGGTGGGGTTGAGAAGCGCCTGCTCGGCCGCTCGCGGGATGTCGACTTCGCCCTCGGGGGCCGAGGAAGTGCGACGGTCTTTGGGAGCGGCCTTGCCCCGCGCCTGCTCGCGACGTTGACGGCGTTCTTCCTGTGCAAGCTGTCCGCTGTGGCACATGTCTTGTCCGGATGCGGGCAGCGCCGCGGGCGCCGCCGTCTCAATACGCTCGCACGCAAGCACTTCGGCCTCTTGAGGACCCGTGCTCTCGAATCCCCGCTGCTGCGCCTGGGGGCCCGAGTTGTAGAAGTGCTCCATGGAGATACGCCACACGCGGCGCGGTTCTTCAAAGCGGGGGATAACGCAGTCGCGCCCCGTTCCCTGTGAGAGAAAAGCGCCCGTGCGCTCGGGGTCGCCGATAGTGGCCGAAAGGCCAATGCGGCGAGGTTGCACGCCGGCCATGCGCGAGAGTCGCTCGATAAGGCAGAGCGTCTGACCGCCACGGTCGCCGCGCATGAGCGAATGGACCTCGTCGATGACCACATAGCGCAGGTCGCAAAACATGCGCGGGATCGCCATGTGCTTATGGATCAGGAGCGCTTCGAGTGACTCGGGCGTAATCTGCAAGATGCCGCTCGGTTTTTTGATGAGTTTGGCCTTGTGTGACTGCGAGACATCGCCATGCCAGTGCCAGACAGGGATATCGGCCTCTTCGCAGAGGTCGTTGAGACGGACGAACTGATCATTGATGAGCGCCTTGAGGGGGCCGATGTAGAGGGCGCCCACGCTTGCGGGCGGGTTCTCCCAAAACTCGGTCAGGACGGGAAAGAAGGCTGCCTCGGTTTTGCCGGAAGCCGTGGATGCCGTCAGGAGCACATTATCTTGCGTGTTAAAGATGGCGTCTGCCGCTGCAACCTGGATAGAGCGCAGACTCTCCCAATCGTGGGAGTAGATGAAGTCTTGGATAAACGGAGCATATCTGTCAAAGGCGTTCACGGGGCCTCCTCTCAAAAACGAATCTCTCAACGCGGCTGGCAACGGCTTGCTGCATTGCTGCTTCAACGTTTGCCCAGATAAAACCTGCCAAAATAAACCTGTCCCTTTTTGGCAGGTTAGATGGTGAACTCGGCGAAATTGCGTTCGCCGCTTGCGGTGCCGGTGTCGCCTGTTGCGGCTGCCGGCGCCAACGCGTCGCCGCCGACGCTTTGCAGCAGCTCTGCCACGTTGGCGTCGGGGTTTTGGCACAGGATATCGAGCAGCTCGATAAAGTCACGAATGACTTCACGCGGCGTCAGGTGCGTATCGGCTCCCACGCGACCGAACTCGATCTTGAGAAAGTCCACCAAGTCGTTCTCGGTAAGCGTGGGTGTCCAGCCAAAGTAGCCGGCATGGATCTGCATGAGTTTTTCGATGAGCACCAGCAGTTCCTCATAGGTGAGTGGCTGCAGGCGGATGATGGGCGCGAGCATGTCCTTAAGGTCCTCGCGCGCAAAGCGGCCCTGAGCGAGTCGGCTGCGCAGGGCTTCGTAGGAGAACACGCCGCGGCGGCGGTCTTCGATGGAGGTTGGCGTGCCGCCCATGATCATGCCCAGGTGCTGCGCTTTGCCCTGGAGCGTGTCGTTGTACATGGTCAAGATCTTCTCGTAGTTGTATTGGCGCGTGATCGCGTTGGGAATCTTGTACAGATTCACGAGCTCGTCAATGAGCACCAGCATGCCCTTGTAGCCGCTGCAGACCAAAAAGCGCGCAATGAGTTTGACGTAGTCGTACCAGTCATCGTCGCTGATGATGGTTGAGGAGCCCAGTTCGGCGCGAGCCTCGCTCTTGGTGCGGTATTCGCCGCGGATCCATTTGGTCACGCGGCTCATAGCTTCTTCGTCGCCCTCGGATACGGCCGCGCGGTAGCGGCGGAGCATGCGGGTGAAGTCGAAGCCGTGGACCATTTCCTCGAGCGGCGCCAGTTGGGCATTGACGGCAGGCTCGTCGGCATCGGCACACGAGGCGACCCAGCGATCCAGGATAAGGTTGAGCGCACCGCCCTCGGGGCGCGTTTTAGTCGATATGTTGCGGATGAGCTCACGGTAGGTGGCAAGGCCCTGTCCCTGGCCGCCCTGCAGGCGGCGCTCAGGGGATAGGTCGGCATCGGCGACGACGAATCCCTCGCCCATGGCGTGCGTGCGGATGGTTTGGAGCAAAAAGCTCTTGCCGGCGCCGTAGCGACCGACTAAAAAGCGGAAGCTCGCGCCGCCATCGGCGATGAGACTCAAATCAGTGAGCAGGGCGCGGATCTCGACCTCGCGTCCCACGGTGATATAGGGAAGGCCGATGCGCGGGACCACGCCGCCCTTGAGCGAGTTGAGAATGACGGCAGCGACGCGCTTGGGTACGCGGGGCGCTGCGGATGCGGTATCACTCATGGTCTAGGTGTCCTCTCACGTCTGCTTCGTAGTCCTCGATAATCTGCGGCCCTGCCGCGCTAAATTCAATTACGGTGTCGCCCACCAGGTCAAAGAGCGCCTCGTTGATGGCATCGACGAGCATGTCCTCGCTCTGCCCCGATTGCACTACTGCCGATTCCGCCTGTACTGCATTGTGCTCGAGCAGCGCGCGGAGATAGGCGTCTGCGGCGGGCGCGAGTTCGTTTGTGGCGTCAGCGGGCGCAGCAGCTGCGAACGCGGGCGTCGGCGCGAGAAGCGGTGCCACGACACCAAACTGTTCGGTGGATATGGTCGGCTCGTCGGTCAAGTCCTGCCGAATGGGTGCCACGACCGGTTCGACAATCGCGTCGGTTACGGGCTCGGCTTCCGGTTGCCCTGAGTCCGCTGCCTCGGCTTCTGCGGACGCGCCGTCCTCGCGTTCCTCGTCGATCAAAAGCGCTTCGCGCGTTTGCGCAGCGGCGCTCCGGATGTGCCCCAGCTGGCTCAGGTCGATATCGATCTTTACGGGCTGGTGGGCGGCATCCCACGAAAGCCATGTCACAATCTCGTCATCGATGATCTTGGCCAGATATTTTGGGACCTTTTCTTCCTTAAGGGGATGGGCGGGGTCCAGCGCCAGGCGCAGGCGTTGGTCGCAGGCGCGCATCATTTCACCGAGCTTGCTGCTCTTTTGCCTACTACCGTGGATACGCATGCATTCCCAAAAGCCGTTTTGGCAACGGTAGATATGGATAGGATTCAGGCGGTATTCGCAGTCCTCGTGGCGCTCGGGCGCAAAGAATACGGCCGAGGCAAACATGGTGTAGGGCATGGCCGTCTCCTCCCCAAATAAACTCGCCACGATGCCGGTCTTTCGGTGTGTGTCATAGTAGCGCGCCATACGGACATACACGGCGCATGCCACGTGGCGCAGATCGCGGTGGTGGCTGCGGTCGAGCCGCGAGTTACTTAGGTTGTACGTGGAGAGGGCGTTGATGGCGGCCATGAGTCGCTCCTCGCGCGCTTCATCGGGCGGAAGGGGGAGCGTGGGCTCGGAGATTTTGCGACGCTTAGGGGTCTGGCCGGACGGTGCCGGTGCTGGTACAAGATCTCGTGCCGCGCGCCGCAGCTCGATAAGGGCGTTATCGAACATGACGGTTTTAGAATCGCGAAGCAGCTTGGGGTCGAGCCCGTGGAACACGGCGTAATCCTGCAGCCACACGCGCGCAAACCGGTCGATGCCGGGCTCGAAGGCGCGATAGACATCCCAAAAGGCCTTGATCTTGTTAAAACCATCGAGCGGGTCATCTACGCCAATGCCGCAAATCAACTCATAGAGATACAGAAAGGCAAACGAGGTCGATGTCTCCTCGATATTTCCGCGGCGCACTTGGGCACGCCAGGTAAAGTAGCCGCGCAACTGTCGATCGCTCATGGCATTGTAGGTGGGAAAGTACGACTTAAAGGTGCCGTTGTAGGGGCAGTCGTCCTCAAAGTCGGCCATCAGCAGACCTTGGCGGTAGAAAAGCTCGGCTTCCGAAAGCCAACGACCCGCGCCGCCCTTGGGGTCATCCTGCCAGCGCGATATCCCGCGCATTTTGCGGTACTGGTCGGGGAGGAAATTCTGCATCTGTCGGCCGGTTTTGAGAATCGGCTCGTCTGCGTAGATTTCATTTGAGAAGCGGGCGGACTGATGGGTCCGGGCCTCGGCCATAATGCGCTCGATGAGCATCTTGATGTCCTGGTCGGCCACCGCTTCTCCTCTCCTAACGCAGCTACGGTGACCTCATATCATAGCACAGCATCAAACAGGTGTTCGAGATACTGCTGCGTAGATAGATTTAGAACAGGAGGGCGTAGATGACGGCGATGACGACGGAGGGGAGCATATTGGCCGTGCGGAAGGTCTGAGGACGGATGAGATTGACGCCGACGCAGAAGATGAGCATGGAGCCTACGAGCGAAAGGCTGTCGAGGGCTGCCGCGGTCATGATGGGGGAGAGTGCGCCGGCAAACAGCGTGATCGTCCCCTGGAACACGGCGACGGGCAGGGCGGAGAAGATGCAGCCGCGGCCAAGCGAGGCCGTCATGGTGCAGACGATGATGCAGTCCAGTGCGCCCTTGAGGGCAAGCGTTGACCAGTCGCCGAGCAGGCCGTCCTGGATCGATCCCACAATGGCCATGGCGCCGATGCACACGGTGAGTGAAGTCGAGACAAAAGCGTTGGTGAACTCGTTATCGCCCTCACTGCCAGTCTTGCGCTTGAGCCATTCGCCAAGGTTCTCGATGGCGGCTTCCAAGTTGACGGCCTCGCCGATGAGCGAACCGAGCGCAAATGAGACGATGAGCATGGTGGTACCGGTGGTCGACAGCGCCTTTCCATCGATGACGAGCATCTTTTGCATTGTGCCGCCCAGGCCGATAAACAGGACGCACAGCCCCGATGCTTTCATGAGCGTGTCTTGGATGCGCGGTGTAATGAAGCGGCCGCCCGCTAATCCCAAAAGACCGCCCGCAACTAAAAGCACAACGTTGATGATTGTTCCCAAGCCCGGCATGAGCCCTCCTGTATTGATGCCAACGTGGCAATCGTAGCAGAACGAAATGCGAGGCACATCGCGACTCATCTAATACGTTATATAAGTGGTATTAGGAATGATGCGCAGCATTTAAGCCTCAGGTGGTTGTCGGGACATAGGGATAGTAGTCAAAGCGCAGTGTCATAAGCCGCTGTGGGGATTCAATAGCCGCGGCGATGATATTGGCATCGCGGGCACGATCAAACCCTTCGAGTTCGATCTGATACGAGACGTCTTGCATAATGTCCAGACGTCGCCAGGCTAGGAGTGTGTCGCCATCGAATTCCAAGGTTTTGCCTCCGTCTGGGGCAACGGCGTATAGACGCAGTTTAGCGGTGGTTGCAGGGTCGACAACCGTGACCTTTTTAATTTCGTTTCGAGTATTCTTGGCGCCCAACAGGGTGAGCAGTGTTGGGGCCACGACCTCGCCCGATGGCAAAAAGACGACTTCGATGGATTCGGGAAATGCGATGATGGCCGACTTGCGGACGGGCTGATTGGCGGCGGCAACTTCGATGTTCGCAGCGTCGATGACCTCCGTGTGGTCGAGCGCGGCAAGCACGCAGCAGTTACCTTCATCGATCTCTTGAGGATCAGCAAGCCCCAGACTGTCCGCGAGCTCGGGATCGTTTGGATCGGTGGCGGGTTCATTCGGTGCTTCGAAAGAAGCTGGGACGCTGTTTGTCGGCGACGGCGTGTCGCCCGCACCTGCTTCTTTGTCCGCGCTCTCTTCTTGTGTGGTTGCGTTGATGGGTTCGTCGTTTGAGGGGAGCGTCTTGGCGTCAAGCGCGGAGGGAAGAATTCCGATGGCTCCGAATCCGTTCCACTCCATTTCGAGAAGCGCCGGGTCGGCAAGAATGCGTTGCCTGCTTTGCGCGTGGGCATCGATTTCAATAGGGCCTGCCTCTATCCCTCGTGTAAGGCTGAGTGATCCGTCTGACTTCTCGAAATGAGCGTCTGTGTCTTTGGTGCTGACGGCGTAGAACAGCAGGGACGCTTCTCCCGCCGCGACGGCATCGGTGCCGGCTTTGGTCAGCTGCAACGATGCCGTGAATGAGAGGGTGGGCTGCGTGTCGTCTGCATTCGCGGCGGCGCAGCCCAGACATATACCGCCTCCTTTCTCAAAAAACGTACCGTCGAAGACGACCTTCGCTCCGTTCGCCGAGTCATCGACCGAAGCGATGTCGATGCGCAGCTCTAAATTGCATGGATCGCCATCTGCATCGAGCACAACCGAGCGCCACGTGCAGACGGCGCACCCCGCCTGGGAGCCGTTTGCCTTGTTCGAACGCTTGATATCCACGACTATCGAGCCGTCCGTATTACGACGAAGGCATCCCGAGGTTGAGATCGCGGCCTGTGCGATCGAAAAACGCTTGCACGCAATGGCGCTCGACGGATTTGGGGCGGAACTTAGGGCTGCTGGTAAGGAGTCTGCCATGACGGGAGTCGCCCAAGCGGCGACAGGCGTTCCGGTTGCGAGCGCGCCGCAGAGTGCGACGACGGGCAAAAGGTTCTTCGATGCCATGGGGTCTCCTTAGCTAATTTAGTGCGGCCTGTCCATGTTTTGTTTCTGGCTGCGTTTGATGTGCAGACCGAGGCCGGCGGTTCCTGCGCCTGCTGCTGTGGCGCCTGCTGCCAAGAGCCATCGTCTGTCGCCTGTCTGCGCCAACGGTTCCTCGCGGTCGCCGCGGTCGAGCTCCGAGAGGTCGACCGTCACTTGCGTGGCGGCCTGGGCCTGTTCTTGCTGGGCAAAGGCCATGGCTGGCCCAAACGCTAGGATGCCCACGGCGGCGGCCAGGGCGACGGCCTTATGCCGTGTGCGCACCGGGCTCGACCGTCCAGGTGATCGTCGCAACCTGATCGCCTTCGCCGGTTACGCGGAAGATGTCGCGCGTGACGCGGGCGACGTTTCCGCTTGTCTTGAGCTTAATTTTGTCCGTGCCACCGGCAATGCCCTGGTAGCCCATGTCGAAGGCTGCATTCTTGGAAAGATCGAGGCCCGTCCCCTGCATTGCGGCGCTGGCGTTCTGGAGCGCGCCGTCGGGGCCGACCTTAAAGTCGATGGAGTTCTGCGCGGTTCCGGCCTTGGCGTCGGCGGCAATGGTCCAGGTGTTCATGGCGTCGATCTTCATGTTGGTGACATGGATGCCGTAGGCCGAATGATTGTCGATGGTGGTCGCGTCTTCTGAGGGGCCCTGAAGCGTGCCGTCGGCCTTGGCGACGAAGGGAATAACCGTCGGAACTTTGAACTCAACGTTGTCGATCTCGGTCCTGACCATTACTTTCGTGGTTCCAACGCGCCCGGCCGCCATAGCTGGCGTCGGGGCGGCGCCCATTGCGAGCGCGAGCGCGAGCCCTGCGCCCACGACGAGCGCTCTGGCTCCGTTCATGTTCCTGGTGATGTCCATGGTCGTTCCTTTCTATTCGCCGCGGGCCGTCCCCGCGATGATTGGACGAATGCTGGTGAATTGCGTGCGGTGCCGCGTCGGCCGGAAAGCTAGTTCTCGGCTTGCTCAACCCGTACCTTGACACGTGTCGGATTGCCGTGGCTGTCGAGGGTCTTTGCATCGAGTGCCTGGATCTCGATGTATGCCTCGCCTTCTTTGATGTCGCCGGCGGGGCACGTTTCGATTGTCTTGCCGGTCTCGACCACACCGGATTCGTACATGGTCTCGTCGTTTTGGATGACGCGGAATCGCTGGGGAAATATATTGTCTTGGACGTTTTGCACGTTGACGCGCAGCTTGCCGTCCTCCTGCAGCTGAGCGACCGGTGCGACCGAAATCGTCATCATGTTGTCGCGGACGATGGCGTCGAGCTCATCTTGGATTTCCTGACGCGTTTTGCCCTCCGCCGTCGTGACCGAAGCGCCCGCCTCGGGTACGGGCTGCGACTGCCAAGCGTATAGTCCTACGGCGACAAGGGCGCAGACGATGGCTAAGCAGGCAACGATGAGCTTCTTGCGACGACCCAGGCCTGCAAAGTGGGGTGGCTTCTTCGCGCTCATGCGGCATCCTTGGCGGTATAGATGCGCGCAAAGGTGGACGGGTCCGCTCCAAAGAGCATGTGAAGCATCAGGCGGCGCGAGTAGACAAGCTCGTCGAAGTCGGGAGGGAGCTCGATGTCGTGGATATGCGCGATGTGGTGGGCGAGCGCCGAGAACGACTCGGGGTCGCAGATCACATCGGTGGTAACGTGGTAGACCGCCGTATCGGGGAATGCCTCTTCGTCGAAAGGCAGGAGATGGGGATCGTCGTCGACTTCGATGGCGATGCCGTACTGGGGCCAGTAATATGCCATGGGAACCTCCCTGCTTCTGGGCCAAAACTTCTATTGGTTTTGGCTGTCGACGCCGACGGTATCAGCCGCTACTTGACCAATTTCTGACCAAATGCTTGACGGATTGGCGTCTCCGCAGGTAAAAGGCGGAAAAAAATACTCCAACTTTTTTCGAGCGACAATCGCGCGGTCGGCGGCGGCGGGGCCATATGTGTCAAAAGCATCGTCTGCCGAGGAAATCAAGCCGCTTGCCGAATTGCACGAACGTAAAAATCGCCAATTATGGAGACGGTCTCGAACACGTCGACGAAACGATGCGGTAACATCTCCCTGCAAACACTGTAGTTAGCTAAAGGGGGAGTTCGCGTGTCTGCAACCATCAAACCCTTCACCGACGAGTTCGAAGAGTATGGTCGCGATGAGTCTCGCGCATCGGGCGAGGCCTCGAGCATCTCGTTTCCGACAACGGAAGACGAGGTCCGTGCCATTTTGGAAAAGCTCCATGTCGAGCGTGTCCCGGTAACGGTTCAGGGCGCCCGAACCGGCCTTGCCGCCGGTGCCGTGCCCCACGGCGGGCATATCCTCAATACTTCCCGTATGAATCGCTACTTGGGCCTTCGCCGCGATGAACAAGGCCAATTTCTGCTGCGCGTGGAGCCGGGCGTTGTGCTCTCGGAGCTGCGCAAGCAGCTGAGCAAGAAGGTGCTGCCGACTGCTGGTTGGGACCAGGCATCGCTTGAGGCCTACGAGGAGTTCCAAGAGGCCCCCGAGCAGTTCTTTCCCACCGATCCCACCGAGACGTCTGCCTGTCTGGGCGGCATGGCGGCATGTAACGCCTCTGGTGCCCGCAGCTACGCCTACGGTCCCATGCGCCCACATATCACGGGGCTCCACGTCGCACTGGCTGATGGCGATTTGCTTGAGCTTCAGCGCGGCGAGGCTTTTGCCCAGGGCCGCCACCTGTCGCTCGTGACGGCAGCGGGCCGTACGCTCGAGCTCGATCTTCCCGGCTATACCATGCCCAAGACAAAAAATGCCTCAGGCTATTTCGTTGCGGACGAAATGGACGCCATCGACCTCTTTATCGGTGCTTGCGGCACGCTCGGCGTTATCACCGAGCTCGAGATTGCCCTGCAGGCGGCGCCTGCGGTCGTTTGGGGTGTGAGCTGCTTTTTCGATAGCGAAGACAAGGCCGTGTCCTTTACTGATTCCGTGCGCCCCGTCCTGTCCCATGCGGCTGCCATCGAGTACTTCGACGCTGGCGCCCTGGATATCTTGCGTCGCCAGCGCGAGCAGTCGACGGCGTTTGCCTCGCTGCCGGCGCTCGACAAAGAGGCGAAGGTCTGTGTCTACGTGGAGCTCGACTGCGATGACGAGGCCCAGGCGACCGAGGAACTGTACCACCTGGGATGGGTGCTCGAGTTTGCGGGCGGCAGCGACGATGCGACATGGGTCGCGCGCACCGAGGTCGATCGCGAGTGCCAGCGGTTCTTCCGCCATGCGGTCCCCGAGAGCGTCAATATGCTTATCGACGAGCGCCGCCGCACGGATCCCACCATCACCAAACTGGGTTCGGACATGTCGGTGCCCAATGCACGCCTTGCCGATGTCGTGGCCCTCTATCGCCGCACACTGGCCGAAAGCGGGCTTGAATCTGCTGCCTGGGGGCACATCGGTAACAACCATCTGCATGTGAACATCCTGCCGCGCGATGCGCAGGACTACCGTCGCGGTGGCGAGCTGTTTGCCCAGTGGGCTGCGGAGGTAACGGCTATGGGCGGTGCCGTTTCTGCCGAGCACGGCGTCGGCAAGATCAAGGCGGGCTTCTTAGAGACGATGTACGGTCACGAGGCCATGGTCGAGTCGGCGCGGCTCAAGCTCCAGCTCGATCCCGACGGGCAGCTGGGTCGCGGCAACCTGTTTTCGGAGAAGCTCTTGGATGAGCTCGTCCAGAAAGGGGGCGCGTGAAGATGAGCGATTTCCATATGGTGGTGTGCGTCAAGGCCGTGCCGGGCAGCACCGAGGTCAAGATGGACCCCAAGACCAATACCATCGTACGCGATGGCAAGCAGGCGGTCATTAATCCCTTTGATGCGAGCGCTTTGGAATGCGCGCTGGCGCTGAAGGACGACTTTATCGGCTTTGGCATGGATGTGCGCGTGACGGTGGTGTCGATGGGCATCCCCGCGACCGAGTCGCTGCTGCGCGACTGCATCGCCCGAGGCGCCGATGACGCGCTGCTGCTAACCGATCGCGCCTTTGCAGGTGCCGATACCCTGGCAACCACCTATGCCCTCAAGTGCGGCATCGAGGCGCTCGACGAGGACTTCGACCTGCTCATCTGCGGCAAGATGGCGGTGGATGGCGATACGGCCCAGATTGGTCCCGAGCTTGCCGGTGCCTTTGAGATTCCCTGCGTGACCGACGTGAGCTGCGTGCAAAGCGCGGGCTTTACGACGTGTGGCTCGCTGGCGCTCGTTCACGGATGCGATGCCGGCGAGGAGACGGTGTGTCTTGAGATGCCGTGCGCGATGACGACTGCCAAGGAGATTGGCCAGTTGCGTATGCCGAGTATTGCCGGTATTCGTGCGGCGGAGGAGACGGACGTGCGCGTGGTCAGTGCCGCCGACGTGAACGCCGACCCCGCGCGTTGCGGTCTTGCCGGGTCGCCGACACAGGTCGTACGATCGTTTGTGCCCGACCGTGACCAAACGTGCAAGGCCGTTGAGGGGACGGCGTCCGAGCAGGCGGTAGAACTTGCCAAGATTATCGAGGGGATGGCATAGATGAGCGGACTGATTATCGATAGCGAAGCCTGTATCGGCTGCGGTCGCTGCGTTCGCGCCTGTGCCTCGGGCGGCATCGTAGTGGAAGGCGAGCGACCCAACCGATGCGCCCACGTAACCGACGGCTGCATCCTATGCGGTGGGTGCGTCGACGCCTGCCCTGTCAACGCTATCTCGATCGAGCGTGATGAGGCCGCTGGTGCGGTGGACCTTGATGCATATCGAGACATTTGGGTATTCGTGCAGACCGACGAGCACGATACGGTGACTCCCGTTGCCTATGAGCTTATGGGCAAGGGCCGCGAGCTTGCCGATGCTCGCGGCTGCCGTCTGGTGGCACTGGTCGGTATGGCCCCCGAGGGTTCTCTCGGTGACCTGGAGCATCTGGTTTGCGCAGGCGCCGACGAAGTCCTGGCCTGTCGCGACGAGCGCCTGCGCCAAAACGATGCGGAGGTCTACGCCCGCTTGATCTGCGATTTGGTAGCCGAACGCAAACCCGAGGCCATCCTATACGGTGCGACCGCTTTTGGCCGCGAACTGGCACCCGGCGTTGCCGTGCGCTTGCAGACGGGCCTTACGGCTGACTGCACCGTACTTTCGATGGATACGGAGACGGGACTGCTGCAACAGACGCGTCCGGCGTTTGGCGGCAACCTGATGGCCACCATCGTCTGCCCCAATCATCGTCCCCAGATGGCAACGGTTCGTCCCGGCATCTTTAAGGCACCCGACTTTGACTACGGCCGCTCCGGCACGATCACCCAGATATCGCTTGCGGATGATGCTAAGGCCCGTGTCGAGATCTCGATTCCCGCCGAGGAGTGGGGGCAGCAGGCCTCGATCGCCGATGCCGAGCGCCTGGTCGTGGTGGGTCGCGGCATTGGTTCCAAGAAAAACCTGCCGCTGATGCGAAGGCTCGCCGAGGCTCTGGGAGCCGAGCTTGGCTGCACGCGACCTGTCGTGGAGGCCGGCTGGTTGGAGTATCGCCATCAGATTGGCCAGACCGGCGTATCGGTTTCGCCTAAGCTTCTCGTGAGTATTGGTGTTTCGGGCGCCATCCAGCATCTTGCCGGCATCGGTGGGGCGGAGTGCATTATCGCCATCAACGAGGACCCGGATGCCCCCATCTTCGGTGCCGCCCGGTACAAGGTCGTCGGCGATGCCGTTGAGATCGTTGAGGAACTGCTGGCTCAGCTCGAGCGCTAGGCGCGCGCCAGCCAGTCACGCATCTCGTTCTTTAGGCGGCTCCAGGTTGCCTGCGTGGCGGGATCGGTAAAGGGGCGCGTAATGCCAAAGGGCGCGTCGAGCAGGCGGTGGATATCGCCCTGTTCGCGCGCCAGCGCGCGGCTTGCTGGATAGACGAGCTCAAACATAAAGCAGATGAGTCCCACCAGGTAGTCTGCGGGCTCGTTGCGTTCATCGCGTGCGACGCAGCGGTGCTCGTCAAAGGCGGCAAGTGTCGGCGACGAGAAACGGCTGCCGAGAAACGTCTTCTCGTCCACCTTGAGGATGGTGTCGACGGTGCTGTCGGCGATGGTGCGCATAATGTCGATCTTGTCACCATCGCGCACGATATCGCAGAAGCTCCGCGTGCGCTCGTCGAGCTGCGCGGGTAGACGGAAATCGCTGTGATAGGCAATGCTCGCTCGGATGAGCTCATCTTCTGTCGGGTCATCGATAAAGTCGCGGATGCTCGTTACGGCGGGTGCATCGGCGGGATTCTCGCCAAAGAGGACCTCGATGCCCAGCGCCGCATGGCTCATGCTCTCGGCGTCCTTAAAGGTGTCCCAGCGTCGCAGCTGCTCAAAGCGGCCCATATCGTGCAGCAGGCCGCAAAGCCATGCTAGGTCAATATCTTCTGACGACCAGCCCTGCTCGCGCGCTACGGCATCGCATGCCTCGGCCACGTGGTGCGTATGCTCGATTTTGAGCGCGATGCGTGGGTTAGTGGCGTCGTAGGCATCGGTGTAGCTTTTGAAGGCCGCGCGCGCCCGGTCTCGATCGATAGCTGTCATAATGACTTCCTAAATAGTTGTGTCTTTCGATCCGGTGGCAATTGTAGGTGAACTCGGTTGCTGTCGGATGATGATTCTGCCGTGTCGCTACATGCGGCTCGGAGACCTTGTCAGGATGAGAAGCGTATGGTGCTCAAAATCGTTAGAACCGTCTGGCCAGTGATGCTTACCTATGTTGCAATAGGCGCGCCGTGCGGAATGATCATGGGGCAGACGGGAATGGAACCCTGGATGGTTTTTGCCCTGAGCAGCACGTTCGTGACGGGCAGCGGGCAGTTTATGATCTGCAATCTGTGGCTGGCAAGTGTGCCTGCGGCGTCGATCGTCGCGAGCGTCGCCGCCATCTCCTCGCGCTTTGCGCTTTACTCGGCATCGATCGCTCCGCATCTGACGGGTGCCTCGAAGCGTCAGACGTTGGCTGTTGCCGCGACACTTACCGAGGAGGCATATGGCATCTCGCTTGCCAAGTTGGTTGAAGGGGAGGATTGGGGCCCGCGCGAGTCCTTTCTGCTCAACGTGATCCTCATCGCAACATGGGGCGTTTCGTGTACGATGGGCGCCATCGTCGGTGCCGTTGTCGATGTTCCCACCGCCATTGCAGCCTTTGTCTGCACCTCGCTCTTTATCTGCCTGCTCTTTTCGCAGCGGCTGTCGCGCGGCAACGTTGTCGCGGCGGTTTCGGGCGCGGTGTCCGTCGCCGTATGCAAGTTCTTGGGCCTCGCGAATATTGCCGTGCCGGCAAGCGTCGTGGCCGGCATTGCCATTGCGGTGGCGTGCGATGCTGTATTTGACGGAAGAGGTGCCCGCGATGCCCGTTAACGAGTTCTTGGTTCTGTGGCTGTCGTCGTGGACTGCTATCGCGTTCTTTCGCATCGCGCCGGCGTTCGCCTTGCGCGGGCGGACCCTGTCGCCCCGCATTACCGAGGCCCTGGGCTATATCCCGCCCGCTGCCTTTGCCGCGCTGGTCGCCAACGACTTGGTGAGCCCCGGCGCGTTCGACGCGGGACTCTGGCCTGCCTTGGTTCCCTGGATTGCGGCCGCCGGCGTCGTGGCGGTGGCAATCAAGACAAAATCGATGTTGTGGTGCTGCGTCTCGGGCATCGTGTTCTATATCGTCTTGAGTCTTATATAGGGGTGGCGTCGCGGGCGCCGAATCTCGTTCCATCCCAACTTGTCGGATTTTTCATCGAGCTGGTCTATTTCTTCTGGTACCATGGTCAAACTTTACTGTAGCAAAGCGTGACGTGGGCTTTTGTACCCCGTCAGCGGAAATGGGGGTTTCATGGCACAGGAAGCAGCCGCCAACGAGCAAAAGAAATTCAAGATCCCGCGCATCCCGGGCGACATCATGATCTATCCGATGATCGTCGGTCTTTTGCTCAACACCTTCTGCCCGCAGGTTTTTGAGATCGGCGGCTTCTTTACGGCTGCCTGCCGCGGTGGGTCCAATACCATCGTCGCCGCGATCCTGCTGTTTGTGGGCGCCGGCATCAGCTTTAAGTCCACGCCGGGCGCCATCAAGACTGGCATCGTCGTGCTGATCCCCAAGCTGGTCGTCGCAGCGGCTCTCGGCCTGGGCGTGGCATATTTCTTTAACGACAACTTCCTGGGTCTGAGCTCCGTGTCTATCATCGGCGGCATCACGTTTTGCAACATGGCGCTCTATACGGGCATCATGGGCGAGTTCGGCGATGAGTCCGAGCAGGGCGCCGTCGGTATCCTGTTCTTTACGGCCGGCCCCGCCGTCACGATGATCATCCTCGGTGTCTCGGGTCTCGCCAACATCCCCGTCGGCACTATCATCGGATCCATCCTGCCGCTTGTTATCGGCATGTTCCTGGGCAACTTGTTCCCGTTTATCAAGAACCTGCTGGTCCCCGGCGCCAATCCCGCGATCGCTGTCATCGGTTTTCAGCTCGGTGCGTCTATGAGCCTTTCGAGCTTCATCACCGGCGGCATTTCGGGCATTCTGCTGGGCCTCACCACGCTCTTTATCGTCGGCCCCATCACCTTTGCGTTCGAGCGCCTGTGCGGTGGTAACGGCAAGGCTGCCGTGGCTTGCTCCACCATCGCCGGCACGGCTATGACCACGCCGGTTGCCCTCGCCGAGGTCGCGCCGCGCTACGCCGAGCTTGCGCCCACCGCGTATGCGCAGATCGCCACTGCCGTCATCATCACGGCAATCATGGCCCCGATTCTGACTGGCTGGGTCGATAAGAAGTTCTGCCACGGCAAAGAGGATCTGACGGTCGAAGGCGTCGAGGCTATTGAGGAGGCCGTCGCGACCGACATCGACGGCGAGTAATCGTCGACGCGAGTCAATCAAGCCGGCGTGTGCAATTCGCGCCGTATGGGCGCCCGAACGGTGGCTGTTCTGCAGTGACGTTCGGGCGCTCTGCTATGATTCCCTTTACCCCTGCGGAGAAAGGGGTGTTTGGCGCCTGGGCGCGACTCGGGCGATTCTGGCCACTTGGATATTGAAGGGAGGGCGTCTAGTGATTAAGGCACTCAAGATCGAGATATTCCTGCTATGCATGATTGTTCTTATCGGGCTTGCCGTACGAAGCCGTCGCTCCCTGTTCTCGAGCACCCAGCAGCTTTTGTTTAGCATGCTGGGCTACACGTCTGCTGCCTACATTTTCTTCGATATGATCTGGACGCTCTCGGACGGCGTAAGCACTCCTGTAGGCATCACGGCCAACTGGATTTCCAACGCGGTCTCGTTTTCGCTGTTCGCCATCGCGTGCCTCATTTGGTTTTTCTATTCCGAGACGATGCAGGGCTCACGGCTCCTGACCACGCCCTACAGGGTGGTACTTTTAGCGTTGCCAACAGCATTGGTGGTCGTGCTGGCATTTACCAGCTACTGGACGCACGCTATGTTCTATATCGATGCACAGGGCGTATATCGTCGCGGAGCGCTTTATATGATTCAGCCTATCGTTAGCTACTGCTACGTCATATATACGTCCTTGCATGCCTTTATTCAGGCTCAAAAAGTCGAAAGCCTGCAAAAGAAGGCCATTTATCGCACCCTCGCCTTTTTTGCGGTTCCCGCTCTGGTGGGCGGTACCTTCCAGGTTTTGTTTTCGGTACCGGGCCTTTGCGTCGGTATAACGCTGAGCATCCTGCTGCTCTATATCGTCTATCAGGAGCAACTGATCTCGACCGACCCGTTGACTGGACTCAACAACCGCAACCGTTTTGAGACCTATATGCTGTCGCTGTTCTCGGGTGCAGACCAGGCCGATGACGTGTATCTGCTTATGATGGACGCTGACGGCTTTAAGCAGATTAACGATCACTATGGACATGTGGAGGGCGACCATGCCCTCCAGGTCATATCTGCTGCGCTCAAAGAGGTCTGCTCGGCGTCTGGTGGTTTTATCGCACGTTATGGCGGCGACGAGTTCGTGGTGCTCCAAAAGGCGGCAGCGGAGCAGGACATCATGCGTCTGTGCGCGGCAATCAACGATGAACTCGCACGCGCCGAGGTGCCGTATCTGTTGCGGATGTCCATCGGCTATGCACGGGTCGGTGATGGTGTCGATATCTGGCAAGATTTGCTTCGCGCCGCCGACGCGGAGCTCTACCGCGTAAAGTACGAGAAGAAGAAAGCTGGCGTCCAGATACGCTAGAAATAGGGGCGCACGCTTGCGTGCGTGGCGGCTCCCAGCTTACCGATGTACTCCATTAAACTAAAGTGTGCGAACGCCATTCCTAAAAAGGTGAGCTCGCTAGGCTTTTTTGGGTTTGTTGACGATGATGATGCCGCCGCAGACCAACAGCAGGGCAACGATGACGGTAACGGGGCTCGTGCCCGCGCCTTCGCCGAGCAGCAGCGCGCTCAGCAGCACACCAAAGACGGGGTTCATAAACCCAAAGACCGAGACGCGGCTGACGGGGTTGACGGCAAGCAGGCGCGACCACAGCGAGTAGGCGACCGCGGAGATAAGCGCCATGTAGATGATGAGCGCGATGGCGGGGATGATCGCGGTGGGGGAGAACGCGCCGCCCATCAAAAACCCGATGGCGGTGAGGACCAGGCCGCCGACCAAGAACTGCCACCCGGCAAGCAAGACACCGTCGTGCTCGCGCGAGAAGATGCCGATCAGGCAGGTCGACAGGGCACCCGCGACGGTGGAGGCCAGGATAAAGCCCTCGCCGTCGAGCGTAAAGCCAAAGGTGCCGTCCGCGCCCGAAAGGTTGACGAGCGCGACGCCGGCAAAGCCCAGTACACAGCCGAGCACCTTGGCCGCATCGAGCTTTTCGGTGCGAAACGCCAGGGCGGCAAAGAGGATTGCGAGGAAGTTGGCGCTGGCCTCGATGATGGAGCTCGACATGGCACTGGCGCGCGAGAGTCCCAGGTAGAAAAAGAAGTACTGCCCGATAGTCTGGAAGAGCGACAAGACAAAGATGGGCTTGATGTCGCGAGCCTGCGGAACGAGTGGACGGCGCTGAGCCGCGCTCATCCCAACGATAACCAGGGCGCCGGCAAGCGTAAAGCGTAAACCTGCAAAGAGCAGCTGCGAAGCGCTATCGTGCGCTGGGATACCAAAGAGTGCGTAGCCGATCTTGATGCAGGGAAAGGCCGATCCCCAGAGTGCACAGCAAACAAGACAGCCCAGGATGAGTCCGGGCAGGGTGGCGAGATACGGCTTGCGGCTTTCCATGATGTCCTTCCTACATGCGCGATGCAAAAAAGAACCCGCCACCGGATGTCTCGGTGGCGGGTGTTGTTACCCGAAGGGATTTTAACCGATGGGAAAGGTTTAAGCGAAGTAGGCCACGCCGCTCTCAAAGATCGGCATGAACTTATCGCCGGGGACATGCTCGGGCACGTTGCGGTACAGGTTGTCGCCGCGACGCTCGGCATGGCCCATCTTGCCCAGGACGCGGCCGTCGGGGCTCGTGATGCCCTCGATGGCGAGTGCGGAGCCGTTGGGGTTGACGGAAAGATCCATGCTGGGCTTGCCGTCCTCGCCCACGTACTGCGTGGCGACCTGGCCGTTGGCGATCAGCTGGGCGAGCACCTCGTCATTGGCGACAAAGCGGCCCTCGCCGTGGCTGATGGCGACGGTGTAGGGGTCGTCCAGGCTGCACTGCGACAGCCACGGGGACAGGTTAGACGAGATGCGGGTGCGCACCAGACGGCTCTGGTGGCGACCGATGGTGTTGAACGTCAACGTGGGCGCATCGGGCGTGGCGTCGACGATGTCGCCGTAGGGCACCAGGCCGAGCTTGATCAGGGCCTGGAAGCCGTTGCAGATGCCCAGCATCAGGCCGTCGCGGGCCTTGAGCAGGTCGCGAACTGCCTCGGTGACCTCGGGGGCGCGGAAGAACGCCGTGATGAACTTGGCGGAGCCGTCGGGCTCGTCGCCGCCCGAGAAGCCGCCGGGGATCATGACGATCTGGCTTTGGCGGATGCGACGGGCAAGCTCGTGGGTGCTTTCGGCAACAGCCTCGGGCGTGAGGTTGTTGATTACGAAGGTGTCAGCCTCGGCACCGGCAGCGCGGAAGGCACGGGCGCTGTCGTACTCACAGTTGTTGCCGGGGAAAACGGGGATAATCACGCGCGGACGGGCGATCTTGGCGCCGCCGTACACATGGATGTCCTTGGCGCGGAAGTCGATGGTCTCGGCCTCGGCGGTCTCGCCGGCGCTGCGGTAGGCGAAGACGCCCTCGATGCCGCTCTCCCAGGCTTCCTGGAGCTCGGAGAGATCGATGATCTCGGAGCCGGTGTCGATGACATAGCCCTCGACGGTGGTGCCCAGGGGCTCGACGACAACGCCGTCGGCGACCTCGGGCAGCTCGGCGTCATCGGCGAGCTCGACGATAAAGCTGCCGTAGAGCGGGGTGAAGAAGCTCTCCACGTCCACATCCTCGGCAAGCTCGATACCGATCTGGTTGCCGACGCACATCTTAAAGAGGCTCTCGGCGCCGCAGCCGTAGCCGGGCGTGGAGATGGCCAGGGCGTTGCCGGTAGCAGTGAGCGCCTCGACGGCGTCAAATGCGGCGAGCAGCTGCTGGGCATCGGGACGGTAGTCCTCGCCGTAGGTGGCGGGGGCGATGCGGACGACGCGGTGCGTCAGATCCTTGAACTCAGGAGAGACGGCGCGTGCCGCGCGGCCCACGGCCACAGCGAAGCTAATTAGGGTCGGCGGAACGTTGAGCTCGCCGGCCTCGTCCTCAAAGGAGCCGCTCATGGAGTCCTTGCCGCCGATGGCGCCGGCACCCAGATCGACCTGGGCCATAAGGGCACCCAGGACGGCTGCCATGGGCTTGCCCCAACGCTCGGCCTCGGTGCGCAGGCGCTCGAAGTACTCCTGGAAGGAGAGGTAGGCGCGCTTGTGCTCAAAGCCGGCGGCAACGAGCTTGGCGATGGACTCGACTACGGACAGGTAGGCGCCCGCAAACTGGTCGGCTTCCATCAGATAGGGGTTGAAGCCCCATGCCATAGCGCTCGCCGTGGTGGTCTCGCCGTCCACGGGGAACTTGGCGACCATGGCAGAGCTCGGAGTGAGCTGCGTCTTGCCGCCAAAGGGCATGAGCACGGTCGCGGCGCCGATGGTGGAGTCGAAGCGCTCGGAAAGGCCCTTGTTGGAAGCGACGTTGAGGTCGGTGACGAGCGAGGTCATGCGCTCGGCGAGTGTGGTGCCGGCCCAGCTGGGCTGCCACACGCTACGGGCGCACACGTGGGCGACCTGGTGCTTGGGTGCGCCGTTGGAGTTGAGGAACTCGCGGGACAGGTCGACGATGGCGACGCCGTTCCAGGCCATGCGCATGCGCGGCTCGGCGGTAACCTCGGCGATAACGGTCGCCTCGAGGTTCTCCTCGGCGGCGTAGCCCATGAACTCTTCGACGTCACCGTCAGCGACGGCGCAGGCCATGCGCTCCTGGGACTCGGAAATGGCGAGCTCGGTGCCGTCCAGGCCGTCGTACTTCTTGGTCACGGTATCGAGGTCGACATACAGGCCGTCGGCAAGCTCGCCCACGGCGACCGAGACGCCGCCGGCGCCAAAGTCGTTGCAGCGCTTGATTAGGCGGCAGGCGTCGCCGCGGCGGAACAGGCGCTGCAGCTTGCGCTCGACCGGGGCGTTGCCCTTCTGGACCTCTGCACCCGAGGTCTCGATGGACTCGGTGTTCTGGGTCTTGGAGGAGCCGGTAGCGCCGCCGATGCCGTCACGGCCGGTGCGGCCGCCCAGCAGGATGATCTTGTCGGTGGGGGCGGGGCACTCGCGACGCACGTGGTTTGCCGGGGTAGCGCCCACGACGGCGCCAACCTCCATGCGCTTGGCCACGTAACCGGGATGATAGAGCTCGTTGACCTGACCGGTGGCAAGGCCGATCTGGTTGCCGTAGCTGGAGTAGCCGGCGGCAGCGGTGGTCACGAGCTTACGCTGCGGGAGCTTGCCCTCGAGCGTCTCGGAAACCGGGACGGTGGGGTCGCCGGCGCCGGTGACGCGCATGGCCTGGTACACGTAGCTGCGGCCCGACAGCGGGTCGCGGATGGCGCCGCCCACGCAGGTGGCGGCACCGCCGAAGGGCTCGATCTCGGTCGGGTGGTTGTGGGTCTCGTTCTTAAAGAGGAACAGCCAGTCCTGGTCTTCGCCATCGACGTCGACCTTCACCTTGACGGTGCAGGCGTTGATCTCCTCGGACTCATCGACATCGGTCATGACGCCGGTCTTCTTAAGATACTTGGCGCCGATGGTGCCCATGTCCATGAGGCAGACGGGCTTGGCGTCGCGACCGAGCTCGTGGCGCATCTCCATGTAGCGGTCGAAGGCCTGCTGCACCACGGCGTCGTCGATCGTCACGTCATCCAGGACGGTGCCGAAGGTGGTGTGGCGGCAGTGGTCGGACCAATAGGTGTCGATCACGCGGATCTCGGTGATGGTGGGGTCGCGGTCTTCGTCGCGGAAGTACTGCTGGCAGAAGGCGATGTCCGCCTCGTCCATGGCAAGGCCGCGCTCGGAGATAAAGGCGGCAAGGCCGGCCTCGTCGAGCTCGCGGAAGCCGTCAAGCACCTCGACGGGCGCAGGCTCGGGGGTCTCCATGTGCAGCGTCTCGGGCAGGTCGAGCGAGGCAATGCGGGCCTCGACGGGGTTCACCACGTAGTGCTTGATGGACTCGATGGCGGCCTCGTCCAGGGCGCCCGAGATCATATAGACCTTGGCGGAGCGCACGGCGGGGCGCTCGCCCTGGCTGATGAGCTGCACGCACTCGCTGGCGGAGTCGGCGCGCTGGTCAAACTGGCCAGGCAGGAATTCGACGGCAAAGACGGCGCCATCGCTTGCGGGGAGCTCGTCGTAGGTCACATCGACCTGGGGCTCGCTAAAGACGGTCGGCACGCAGGAGCGGAAAAGCTCCTCGTCGATGCCCTCGACGTCGTAGCGGTTGATGATCCTCAGGGCCTCGATGCCCTTGATGCCGAGAATCTCGGTCAGCTCGCCCTTGAGCTGCTGAGCCTCGACGTCGAACCCGGGTTTCTTCTCCACGTAGATACGAGAGACCATTGGTTCCTGCCTTCCTGATCGGTTGGGCGTACGGTACGGTATGCGGCAGCGGTCGGTTTACGGGGCAAGCCTCGCGGTCGCCTTGAGCCACATGTTTGTAAACCTCACTATGATACGACAGCTCGCGGCGCGTTGAGGACGGCGAGGGTGCTACAGTGAAGCGCAAACAAGAGAAAGGCATCACATGGCATTTGTTTCGCTCGCCATCATCGCACTCGTGGCCTTTGCAAGCCCCTTCATCGCCTCGGCGATTCCCGGAAAACCCGTTCCCGAGACGGTCTTTTTGCTCGTGTTTGGCGCGGTGCTGGGACCTCATATGCTCGGCATTATCCATGTGGATGCCGAGGTCTCGCTTGTGTCCGAGCTCGGTCTGGCCTTCTTGTTCCTGCTTGCCGGCTTTGAGATCGACCCCAAGAGCATCACGGGCGTCGAGGGGCGCTACGGCTTGGCGACGTGGGTCGTCACGTTTGGTATCGCCTGGCTTGCCGTGCGCTTTACCCCGTGGTTCTCGGTCAGTCATTTCGACGGTATCGCCGTGACGCTTGCCCTCACTTCTACGGCGCTCGGCACGCTCGTGCCCATTATGCGCGAGCGTTCACTTGCCGGAACGCGCGTGGGCGACTCGATTCTCGCGTATGGCACTTGGGGCGAGCTCGGTCCCGTGCTCGCCATGTCGGTGCTGCTGTCTGCCCGCACCGGCATCCAAACGCTCGTGATCCTTGGCTTGTTTGCGGTGGTTTGTGTGTTGCTGGCCGTGGTCCCAAGCCGCTCCAAGCGTGTCGGCAGCCGCTTCTTTGCGTTTGTCGAGGAACGCGCCGATACCACGTCGCAGACGTTCGTGCGCCTGACGGTGCTCATCCTGGTCACGCTCGTGGCGTTCTCGGCCGTCTTTGATCTCGATATCGTGTTGGGTTCTTTTGCCGCCGGCTTTGTCCTGCGCTATATCATCCCCGAGGGCAACCATACGCTCGAGACCAAACTCGACGGCCTGGCCTACGGCTTTTTGATTCCGGTATTCTTTACCGTATCGGGCGCAAAGATCGACCTGACGGCTGTGGCTTCGCGCCCGGGCTTGCTCGTGGGCTTTATCGTGGCGTTGCTGATCATTCGCGCGGTGCCGATCCTTGTCTCTATGAGCATTTGTCCCGCGACGCGCGACGTTTCGGCGTACGGCCGCATTACCGTGGCCCTGTACTGCACTACGGCGCTGCCGATCATCGTTGCCGTGACAAGCGTTGCCGTCAACGCGGGCGCGCTGTCGCAAGATATTGCGTCGGTCATGGTTGCCGCCGGTGCCATCACGGTGTTCTTGATGCCGCTGCTCGCGCAGCTCTTCTACCGCGTGGTCGACGCCGCACCGGTCGCCGCTGTGGCAGAAGTTGCCGAGCATCCATCCGATGCGCTCGACATCCTGCGCGCCCATCACGATTTGGCGAGCCTGCTCGCACGGGAGCACGAGCTGCTGACCTCGCATGGCCATGGTCGCGTATTTGAGGGCCTGCCTACGCTCGATACGATTGCCGAGCGTCTTTCCGCCGAGGCGGCGAGCGGCCGCATCGATGCCCGCATCGTGGACGCGGCGCATCTTCTTGCCGATAAGACCTATGGTGATGAGGTTGACCCGTCCGAGCTGACTCCGCGTGAGCGCCGCCGCCTGGAGCGCGCCAAGCTCGCCGTGCACGAATACCGCCGCCGCATGCTGGAGCTCTACGCGCGCGATGAAGCCCAGGACGACGACGGCAAGTAGCCAACGCCGCCGCGGAAAATGCATCCCGGAGTTGGCGTCCAGAGTGGGACGCGCTTTCCGCGAGAGGCCCGTTGTGGAAAGCGTGTCCCAGAATCCGCGCCCAGAATGGGACATAGTTTCCGAAAAAGGCCCTGAGGGAAGTTTCGCCCCGTTCTGAGCTGAAATACCGGGACGCAGGTTCCCCTATAAACAGAACAAGGCGCGCTGCCTGCGGTTGATGCAGGCAGCGCGCCTTTTGCGTTAAGCTCCGTTGAGGTTTGAAGTCGTGGCTTGCGACCTTTAGGAGCGGGCGGCTCCGTCGACGGGGAGCACGGCGCCCGTAACATAGGAGGACATGTCGCTCGCCAGGAAAACAAAGGCGTTGGCGACATCCTCGGGCTCGCCCATGCGACCCAGCGGAATGGTGGCGATGATGGGCTTAATAACCTCTTCGGGCAGGTTGGCGACCATATCGGTCTTGGTTACGCCAGGCGCGACGGCATTGACGCGAATACCCATGGGGGCGAGCTCACGCGAGAGCGACTGGACCATGCCGTTGACGGCAAACTTGGACGTAGGATAGCCGACGCCGGAGGGCTGGCCATACTTGGCGACCATTGAACTCGTGGTGGTGATGGTGCCGCCGTGGCCGGCCTCGGTCATGATCTTGGCGGCAGCCTGGTGACCATTAAAGACGGCGACGACATTGAGGTCCATGACCTTTGCAAACTCTTCTGCCGTGTAATCAAAAAGGGGCGAGCGCTGGGAGATGCCGGCGTTGTTGACGACCGTGTCCAAGCCGCCCATGTCGGCTGCGGCTTGGGTAAAGGCCTCGGTTACGGCTTCGAGCGAGGTGAGGTCGCAGGAGCGGCCCCAGACCTTGGCGTCGGGATAGGCGGCTGTCAGCTTCTCAACGGCCGTATCGGCAGTCTCCTGTCGCGAGCCAAAGACGGTGACGACGGCGCCCTCCTCGATAAAACGGCAGGCGATGGCATAGCCGATACCGCGCGTGCCTCCGGTGATGATTGCTTTCTTGCCCTCGAGCAGCATATCGCTTCCTCTCTTATGCGGATGGATACTTGCAGCACAGCATAGTGGCGGCAAAAAACAGCCGACACCGCATATCGGTAAACGGTATCCACGGTTGTTGACGAACGGTCAAGTTGTTCAAACGTTAGTCGACCACTTTGTGCAAAAGATGCAACTAAAAGGGGCTCCCATCCAATCGGACGGGAGCCCCTCATGCGTTATTTGATTTGCCGAGAATCGGGCTAGTTCGCCATGACGCCTTCGGTCCAGGCCTCAACGTCCTCGATGCGCAGGACGTTGGCGACCTCGGCCACGCAGTCGACGCTGGCAAGCTCGGCGGCGGCAGCCTGGACGTCCTTCTCGAGCGCGCGGTGCGTCAGGAAGATGACCGAGCAGGCATCGCTGACGCCCGACTTGCCGTCCTCGACCTGGTTGATGAGCGAAATCGAGATGTTGTGCTTGGCAAAGATGTCGACCGTCTCGGACAGGGCGCCCACGCGGTCGGCGACCTTCAGGCGCACATAGTACTTGGTCTGGAGCTCGTCCATGGGCTTAAAGGCGAGGTTGTGGCCATAGGGCTCAATCTCGGGCAGCGGAGCCACGCCGCGGCTGATCTGCTCGGAGAGCGACAGGATATCGCCCACGACGGCGCTCGCGGTGGGGAAGGAGCCTGCGCCGGCACCGTAGAACATGGTCTCGCCCACGGCGTCGCCTACCACGTAGACAGCGTTCATGGCGCCGTTGACCTTGGCAAGCATGTGGTCGGCGGGGATCAGCGTGGGATGCACGCGGACGTCGACGCCGGCGTCGGTATTGCGGGCGATGCCGAGCAGCTTAATGGTGTAGCCGAGCTCGCGGGCCTGGGCGATGTCCTCGGCGCCGATGGTACGGATACCCTGCTGGTACACATCGTCGGTGGTAACGCGGGTGCCAAAACCGATGGAGGCGAGGATTGCCGTCTTGCTGGCGGCATCGAAGCCGTCGACGTCGGCGGACGGGTCGGCCTCGGCATAGCCCTTGGCCTGCGCGTCGGCAAGCACGTCGGCGTAATCGGCGCCCTCGGCGTCCATGCGCGACAGGATATAGTTGGTGGTACCGTTGAGAATGCCGGCGATAGTCAGGATCTTGTTGCCCACCAGGTCGTGCTCGAGTGTGCTCACGATGGGGATGCCACCGCCGCAGCTGGCCTCGCACTTAATCTGCACGCCGCACGCGCGCGCCTTCTCGGCGAGCGTCTCGACATGACGGCCCAGCAGGGCCTTGTTGGCAGAGACGACGTGCTTGCCGTTCTCGAAGGCGGTGGTGAAGATTTCGGTCGCGGGGTGCTCGCCGCCGATGAGCTCGACGACGATGTCGACGGCGGGGTCGGTGACGACGTCATGCCAGTCACTCGTAAAGGCCTCGCGCTCAATGCCTGCCGCCTCGGCTTGCTCCCAGGCAAGCGCGCAGGCGCGGGTCAGCTTAAGGTCGATGCCGTAGGCTGCCAGGTACTCATCGTGGTGGCTCTTGATCAAACGGGCCACGCCGCCGCCGACGGTTCCCAGACCGATCAGACCGACGTTCACGGTGCGCAGGGGTTCGCTCATAGATAGCTCCTTCGTGCATCTTGTGGATGGATTAACTGCTTATAGGTTGAGTGCATTCTAGCGTGAAGTGCGGGCGCGTGCTTGCCAGGCAGCTGGAGCTGTGCAAAACGCTACCCCCGAAACGCTGCGGAAATATTGGAAACACACTCGCTACAAACGAACTTCCGTAACAAACTGTCAACGTTTGCGCCATAAGGTTTGCCCTGTACCGCAAGACGGCCGCACCGCGGCCAGCGAAAAGGGGGACACCATGTTCAACATCAACAGCACGCTCAGCCGTAGGAACTTTCTCGCCGGTGCCGCGGCGCTCGGTAGCACCGCGGCACTCGCTGGTTGCTCGTCGGGTGGCTCGGACGGCGGCCCCACCGATGACGGCAAGACCTTCAAGATCGGTGTCATCGGCCCTCTGACCGGCGCCGCGGCAACCTATGGCGTTTCGGCCGAGAAGGGTGCCAAGCTTGCCGCCAAGGATTTTTCGACCAAGGACCTCAAGCTCTCGCTTAAGTCTGAGGATGACGTCGCTGACGGCGAGAAGGCCATCAACGCCTTCAATACCTTGTGCGACTGGGGCATGCAGGCGCTCGTCGGCCCCGTCACCACCGGTGCCGCCGTCGCTGTCTCTGGCGAGATCGCCGACGATATGCTCATGGTCACGCCTTCGGCCTCGTCGCTCGACGTTACCAAGGATAAGACCACGGTTTTCCAGGTTTGCTTCACCGATCCCACCATGGGCGCCAGCGCCGCGAAGTTCTTGGCCGAGAAGTACACGGATGCCAAGATCGCCCTGTTCTACAACTCCGGCGATACGTATAGCTCGGGCGTTGCCGACGCTTTTGCCGAGCAGGCCAAGGCGTCCAAGCTCGACATCGTCGATACCGAGACCTTTAAGGACGACTCTTCCACGAGCTTTACCAACCAGCTCACCAAGGCCAAGGAGGCCGGCGCCACGCTCATCTTTGCGCCGATCTACTACACGCCGGCGTCCGTTTTGCTCAAGAACGCCAAGGACATGGGCTACGACATGACGCTTATGGGCACCGACGGCATGGACGGCCTGCTCTCCGTTGAGGGCTTCGATACCTCTCTTGCCGAGGGCGTGCTGCTCATGACCCCGTTCTCCGCCGACGACGAGAAGAACGCCGACTTCGTCAAGGCCTATAAGGACGCCTACGACGAGACGCCCAATCAGTTTGCCGCCGATGCCTATGACTGCGTCCATGCGATTGCCGAGGCTATCGATAAAGCGGGCATCGACATTACGGCTGACGGTGCCGATATTGCCGACGACCTTGCCCACGCCATGCGCAAGATCAAGATCGAGGGCCTGACGGGCGAGCTGACGTGGAACGACAAGGGCCAGGTCGAAAAGCCCGCCACAGCCTATGTGATTCAGGACGGCAAGTACATCGCCGCCTAAGTGCGCATAAAGCGCGACCGGTGAGGCCGTTTTATTCAGGACAGGGACGCCTGTAACAGAACGGAAACATTACTTTCACACAATAAAGTGGCATTACTGCATAAAGTAATAGAAATACGCAGAATTATGGATAAACGAACAAATCCAAAGAAAAGTTGAAATAATCGCCACTTTCCTTAACTAAAGCGTCTAGTATTTTGCGAACGCCGAACACGGCGAAGGATGGCCTGTTGGGTAACCGAAACCCGACGAGATTTGAGAGGAGAGCCGCATGTCGAGCCTCACCGGTAAGTCATTGAACCCTGTTATGAATCGCAGGAGCGTTATCGCGAGCGCAGCAGGTCTGGGGGCGATGTCCATTCTAGCTGGCTGCTCCTCCAACGGCGGCGACAGCGGTTCCGCGTCGGGCGACGCTTCGTTTAAGATCGGCACCATCGGCCCGCTGACCGGCGCCAACGCGTCCTACGGCAAGTCCGTTACACAGGCTGTCGAGCTTGGCTGCAAGGATTTCTCGACTAAGGAGCTGCCGCTTGTCAGCAAGGCCGAGGACGACCAGGCTGACGGCGAGAAGGCCGTCAACGCCTTCAACACCCTGCTCGACTGGGGCATGCAGGCCCTCGTCGGTCCGACCACCACGGGTGCGTCGGTCGCCGTTGCCGCCGAGTGCGGCAACGACCCCGAGACGTTCATGATCACCCCGTCCGCGTCCTCCGAGGACGTTACCAAGGGCAAGGATTGCGTCTTCCAGGTTTGCTTTACCGACCCCAACCAAGGTGTCAACGCTGCCAAGTTCCTGGCAGAGAAGTATGCGAACGAGAAGTTCGTGCTGTTCTATAACTCCGGCGACGCCTATTCTTCGGGCATCGCAGATTCCTTTAAGGCCCAGGCCGCTAAGTCTAAGCTTGAGATTGTTGACGAGGAGACCTTTAAGGACGACTCCGCCACGAGCTTTACCAACCAGCTGACCAAGGCCAAGCAGGCAGGCGCCACCATGATCTTTGCGCCGATCTACTACACGCCGGCGTCCGTCCTGCTCAAGAACGCCAAGGACATGGGCTACGACGTCAAGATGATGGGCTGCGACGGCATGGACGGCATCCTGGGCGTTGAGGGCTTCGACACCTCTCTTGCCGAGGGTCTGCTACTCATGACCCCGTTCTCCGCCGACGACGAGAAGAACGCCGACTTCGTCAACGCTTACAAGGATAAGTACGGCGATACCCCCGACCAGTTTGCCGCCGACGCCTACGACGGCGTGCATGCTGTGGTCGAGGCTCTCAAGGAGGCCGGCCTGGGCGTCGACGCCGACCCCACCGAGGTTGCCGAGAAGCTGCCCGAGGCCATGCGCAACATTACCGTTGACGGCCTGACTGGCAAGCTCTCCTGGAACGACAAGGGTCAGGTCCAGAAGGACCCGACGGCGTACGTCATTACCGACGGCAAGTACGTACAGGCCTAATAGGCCGCCTTATATAGAGCGGTTTTGATCCCAAGCAGGGGAGGTTTTGGCCTTCCCTGCTTGCTTGGTATCTAGGGACGATGTAACGTCCCTGTTTCATACATCAACTGGAAACCTATTCGAAAGGGGGATGTGGAACATGACGGTCTTTATCCAATACCTGGTCAACGGCCTGTCCATGGGCAGCGTCTACGCCATCATCGCGTTGGGCTACACCATGGTCTACGGTATCGCCAAGATGCTCAACTTCGCTCACGGCGACGTCATCATGGTCGGTGCCTATGTCTCGTTCTGCGCCACGTCGTATCTCGGCCTCCCGGGCTGGGCATCTGTAGTTCTCTCTTGTGTGGTCTGCACGGTTCTCGGTGTTCTCATCGAGGGTCTGGCATACAAGCCGCTGCGCCAGGCGGGCCCTCTGGCCGTTCTGATCACGGCCATCGGCGTGTCTTACTTCCTGCAGAACGCCGCGCAGCTTCTGTGGGGCGCCACGCCCAAGAACTTCACTTCGCTCGTCACCTTCCAGGTGCCGGAGTTCTTGGCCAAGTTCAACGTAAGCGCCGTCTCGCTCGTCACCATCGTCGCCTGCCTGGTTATCATGGCCGGTCTGATGTTCTTTACAGGTAAGACCAAGATGGGCAAAGCCATGCGCGCCGTGTCCGAGGACAAGGCCGCCGCTCAGCTCATGGGCATCAACGTCAACCGCACCATCTCGATGACGTTTGCCATCGGCTCTGCGCTTGCCGCCATCGCCGGCGTGCTCCTGTGCTCCTACTCGCCGGTGCTGCAGCCCACCACGGGCGCCATGCCTGGCATCAAGGCCTTCGATGCCGCCGTCTTCGGTGGCATCGGCTCCATCCCCGGCGCCTTTGTCGGTGGCATTCTCATCGGCATCATTGAGGCGATGGCGCAGGCCTACATTTCCACGAGCCTTGCCAACTCCATCGTCTTTGGTGTTCTGATCATCGTCCTGCTCGTCAAGCCTGCCGGCCTCTTGGGCACGTACGTCCCCGAGAAGGTGTAGGTGAGCGTTATGAAGTTTCTTAAAGACAAGCAGACGCGTCACGACTTTGTCACGTACGCCATGTGCATCGTGGCATTTGCCATCGTGTTCTTTATGCAGTCCAACCATATGATCCCGCGCATGATCGCCGGCCAGTTGCTTCCCATTACGGCCTACATCGTTATGGCCATTTCCCTCAACCTCGTCGTCGGCATCGCGGGCGACCTGTCGCTGGGCCATGCGGGCTTTATGAGTGTCGGTGCCTACACGGGCATCGTTACCGCCGTCGCGCTCGAGAGCGCCGTTCCGTCCGACCCGATGCGTCTGATCATCAGCATTGTGGTCGGCGCTATCGCCGCTGCCATCTTGGGCTTTTTGATTGGTATCCCGGTCCTTCGCCTGAGCGGTGACTACCTGGCCATCGTTACCCTGGCTTTTGGCGAGATCATCAAAGAGATCGTCACCTGCCTTATCGTGGGCGTCGACTCCCGCGGCCTGCATGTGATCTTTAACATCACGGGTAACTCCACGATCGACGACCTGCACCTGCTCGAGGACGGCACCGCCATCATCAAGGGTGCCCAGGGCGCATCGGGCGTGTCGACCTATTCGACCTTCCTTGCCGGCGCCATCCTGGTCATGGTCGCACTCGTGATCGTGCTCAACCTGGTTCGCAGCCGTACCGGCCGTGCCATTATGGCCGTGCGCGATAACAAGATTGCAGCCGAGTCCGTAGGCATCTCCGTCACCGAGTACCGCATGATCGCCTTCGTGGTTTCCGCCGCCCTCGCCGGTGCTGCCGGAGCCCTCTTCGGCGGTAACTTCTCGCAGCTCTCCGCCACCAAGTTCGACTTCAACACGTCCATCCTCATCCTGGTGTTCGTGGTCCTGGGTGGTCTGGGCAATATGCGCGGCTCCGTCATCGCGGCGGCGTTGCTCACGGTGCTTCCCGAGCTGCTCCGTCAGTTCTCGGATTACCGTATGCTCATCTACGCCATCGTGCTGATCCTGGTCATGATCTTTACCAACAACCCGCAGCTTAAAGCGTTCTTCGGCCGCATCAAGGACCGCTTTACTTCTAAGAAGGAGGTGGCAGCCGATGCCCAGTAAGTTTGAGTTCAACAAGGGCAAGATGGTCCCGTATCCTTCTGGCGCCATCGTTCCCGATCGCGACCTGGGCGAGCGCCCGGCGCTCGAGTGCATCCACCTGGGTATTGAGTTCGGTGGCCTTAAGGCGGTCGACGACTTTAGCCTGACTATCGGCAAGACCGAGATCGCCGGTCTGATCGGCCCCAACGGTGCCGGCAAGACCACGGTCTTCAACCTGCTCACCAAGGTGTACCAGCCCACGCACGGCACCATCCTGCTCGACGGTGAGGACACCTCGGGCAAGTCGGTCTACCAGGTCAACCGTATGGGCATCGCCCGTACCTTCCAGAACATCCGCCTGTTCAACACCATGACGGTGGAGGATAACGTTAAGGTCGGCCTGCACAACCAGGAGCGCTATTCCAGTTTTGAGGGCGTGCTACGCCTGCCGACGTACTGGAAGCACGAGAAGGCCGCCCACGAGCGCGCCATGGAGCTGCTGTCCATCTTTGATATGGAGCACCTGGCAAACGAGCAGGCTGGCTCGCTGCCTTATGGCGCCCAGCGTCGTCTGGAGATCGTCCGCGCGCTTGCCACCAACCCCAAGCTGCTGCTGCTCGACGAGCCTGCCGCCGGCATGAACCCGTCCGAGACCGCGGAGCTCATGGAGAACATCGTTAAGATTCGCGACACCTTCGGCATCGCCATCATGCTTATCGAGCATGATATGTCGCTCGTCATGAATATATGCGAGGGTATCTGCGTGCTTAACTTTGGTAAGGTCATCGCCAAGGGCACGGCCGAGGAGATCCAGAACAACGACGCCGTTATCGAGGCGTATCTGGGCAAGCAGGATAAGGGGGAGAACTAAATGGCAGAGCCGATGCTTTCCGTCTACAACATCAACGTCTGGTACGGCGCCATCCACGCCATCAAGGACATCTCCTTTAACGTCAACGAGGGTGAGATCGTGGCCCTGATCGGTGCCAACGGCGCCGGCAAGTCCACGACGCTTAAGACCGTCTCGGGCCTGCTGCGCTCCAAGACCGGTTCCATCAAGTTTATGGGTGAGGACATTACCCATACGCCTGCCGATAAGCTGGTGGGCAAGGGTCTGGCTCAGGTTCCCGAGGGCCGTCGCGCCTTTTTGCAGATGACGGTCGAGGAGAACCTCGAAATGGGCGCCTATACGCAGCCCAAGTCCACGGTGGCTCCGGGCCTGGAGCGCGTCTACGAGCAGTTCCCGCGCCTGAAGGAGCGCCGTCGCCAGGTCGCCGGTACCCTTTCGGGCGGCGAGCAGCAGATGCTCGTTATGGGCCGCGCCCTTATGAGCAACCCTAAGCTGCTCATGCTCGATGAGCCCTCTATGGGCTTGGCACCGATTCTGATCGAACAGATCTTCCAAATTGTCGAGGATCTGCATAAGGCCGGAACCACGGTGCTCCTGGTCGAGCAAAACGCACAGATGGCACTTTCCATCGCCACGCGCGGCTACGTGCTCGAGACCGGCAAGATCACCATGACCGGCACCGGCCAAGAGCTCCTGCACGACGACAACGTCCGCAAGGCTTACCTCGGAGGCTAGCCAATCCAACAAAAGGGGCGCTGACTATCCCGGTCAGCGCCCCTTTTTAAGTTGCGGTGAAATAGGGACTAAATGAAGGCTCCAGAGGCCAAAACAGTCCCTATTCCACCGCAACTTCATTGGGGCGTGCGACGATGACCTTCCCAAATTAGCACCCTTGCACCAAGCCAAGGCCCCGTTCTGGAGTGTTTCGGAACGGGGCCTTGGTGGTTGGGGTCTATTAGGTTTTTGTTCGCTAGTCTACCTTTTGTCCGCATGTGGGGCAGAACTGGGCTTCGGGTACGAGCGGGGCTCCGCAGTGACGGCAGAAGCGGGCGGGCTCGGCCGGAGCTGCCGGTGTCGTCGGCATCGCAGGTGCTGCAGGTGGAACGGCGTTCTGCTGGGCGCGCTTCTGACGACGACGCTGCTTGCGCTGAGGCTTGGGCACTGCGGCTGTCGCACCGTTCGCGGCCTTCGCACGCTTCTTGCGGATGCAAAGGACAACAATCGTGCCACCGATGATGAGGATGATCGCCACGCCACTGCCAATAACAAACGGCAGGTGAGTCTGGACAAAGTAGAGAACATCCTCAGGCAGCGAATGGGGGATATTGGACTTGTAGATGTTTACGTGAAGCGTTGATGAGTCTTCATCGTAATAATCAGTCCAAATCTCGCGATCGCCATTCATGAAAGTAGGGCCGCACCAATGAGAATCAAACTCGCTCTTGGCCCCGGTTTTTGCATCGACTAGGCATGCCGAAGACTTGTCATCGTCTGAGTACGTCCCAAGCATGATTCCGCCATCATGCGAGATGTCGCCGAGATATCCATCGCCGAAGGGAAAAGCAATTGAGCTGATGATCTTGTCACTTTTCAGGTCATAAATACTAAGATTCGCATCCTCTTCATTGAGATAGTAATCCCCGTCATCCTCTTCAAAAAGATCGTTCGATCCCTTCTTTGTGTAGAGGGCATAAAACTCCGCCGAAGGGTATGAACAAGGCCAATCGGGTGCGTGGTCGTCATCGTTGAAAACAACGCTCATATTTCCATCACGGTCCGCTTTTATTAATGCGGTTTCACTCTGAAGATAAATATTATCCGAATTCAAGCTTGAGCTAACATTGTCAATCACCGAAGATCTGCCGTCTTTTTTAACGCTGGCAGTCTTTAATTCGGTTGACCCCGTGTCGCAATTGAAAACCCTAAGCGCGACAACGCCGTCTTTGGTATTGTCCTGTAGGGCATATAGGCGGCTCATATCTTTTGAGTAGTAGTACGAAGAGTCATCTTTATTTGATTGATATGTCTGGATCAGTTTGTCGGATTTTAGATCATAGATTTCGACCTTTTTGGGCTCGTATTCATAATCATAATGTTCCACGGCGGCTCTTTTTCCGTCGTAAGAGACGGTTTCTTCGGTGTAGGCATATTTGGTCGAAATGATGGGATGGACTGTTTGCCTTTGGTTGTCTGGCGAGAACACGACCAAATTATTGCCGTCTTGCCAGTAGAGTTGATTGTTGGATGTGGGCCGTCCTGACTCAAGGCTTTTATCCGGAATGGCAATGGGGCTTGTACTGCCGTCTTTAAAATTGACGAGTGATATGCTCTTTAAGTTGTAATCCTCGTCGTAATCGTATAAATAGCCGAACTTTGAATCGTCGCCCGTGCTGATATCCGAGTATTCGCTACTCACCTTAAAGCTATACGACTTTTCAAGCTCAGGCGTCGGTACGCTGCCGCCGGCTAATGCTGCAGGAGGGGCTGCGAGCGGAGACAGGGCTGCGATCAGGCCGATGGCGACTGCTGCGATCCTTCCGCTCTTTTGGATGCTCTTAAACATGGCAATCCTTTCCTCTAGATACGAATGCGATACTGCCATGGTTAATCGGGATTCCGAAATCTTGTTGCGCAACATTCACCATCGGCAACATTTTTCGGCCAGCCGTAATGATCCGTTTTCCTCCGTCCCCGAGGGGTCATTTGAGTTGCGGTGAAATAGGGACTGAATACGGGCTCCAGAGGCTAAAACAGTCCCTATTCCACCGCAACTTCATGGGGATGTGTGACAATGCCCGTCGGAAAACATCTGCTGTCTTTGGGGGCCTATCTATGCTGTACGAGTTTTGTGCCGAGAACTTTGAGCGAGTGCCGGCGGCCATCGAGGCCGGTGCGGGGCGCATTGAGCTGTGCGACAACCTCGCGGTCGGTGGCACCACGCCTTCCGCCGGCGTTATTAGCGCTACGGTCAGTTACGCTCACGAGCATGACGCGCGAGTGATGTGCATGATTCGTCCGCGTGGTGGCGACTTTCATTACAACCAGGACGAGCTGCGCATGATGGAGATGGACCTGGGTCTTGCTGTGAGCGCCGGCGTTGACGGCCTGGTCTTTGGCTGCTGCAAGCCCTGTGCCAGCGGCTGGGCGCTCGACGAGCTCACCCTCGGCGCCCTCGTTATGGCTACGGGCTGCGCGACCGAGGAGTGCAAGCGCGAGTCCCTTGACATGACCTTCCACATGGCATTTGACCAGCTCTCGCCCGAGGCTCAGCTCGATGCGATTGATACGCTTGCCGACTGCGGTGTTACGCGCATCCTCACGCATGGCGGCGCGGCCGGTACGTCGATCGAGGATAATTTCGATCACCTGGCTCGTTTAATCGAGTATGCAGGCGACCGCCTGACCATCCTTCCCGGCGGCGGCATCACTACGGCAAATCGCGACGCGGTCGCGGCAGCGCTCGGCGTCTCCGAGCTCCATGGCACCAAGATCGTGCCGCTGGAGGTATAACCCGTGGCGCTGGTATTTGACGTTCAGCAGGCGAGCGGCAAGCCCGACGATAATCGTCGCCCTGGCACCGCGTGCCCCTTTTGCGACACGGAGGGACTCGCCAACATCATCCAGCGCGATGGTGACTGCATCTGGCTCGAGAATAAGTTCAAAACCTTGCGCGCCACCCGTCAGACCGTATTGATCGAGTCGGCCAATCACGACGCCGACCTGGTGACCTATGAACCGGATGAGCTGCATCATGTGATGCGGTTTGCCCTGGGCTGTTGGCAGCAGATGATCGATTCCCAACAGTACCGCAGTGTGCTCATGTACAAGAACAAGGGTCCGCTCTCGGGCGGCAGTCTCGTCCATCCGCACATGCAGATTGTGGGCTTGGAACGGGAGGACGGCTATGCGGCGCTGACTTCCGCCAATTTCGAAGGCATCAATGTCTGGCAGCAGGGGAGAATCTCGGTCAACATCTCAACCGAGCCCATCATGGGATTCTTTGAGGTCAATGTCTCGGCTCCACAGGGAATCGCCGCCAGCGACGACGCCCGCGACCAAGCCGAAGCGGACCTGTTTGCCGATGCGATTCAGGTGGCCCTGCGCTATATCCTGCACGAGCACCACGGCGGTCGCGCGGAGTCGTACAACTTGTTCTTCTACCACATGGACGGCCGGACCATTGCCAAGGTGCTGCCACGTTGGGTGGTTTCGCCCTACTTTGTGGGCTATCGTTTGGCCCAGGTCAATGCCGAGACAACGCTCGATGTCGATGCTGAGCGCCTACGCGCGCATCTGGAAACGCTCGTATAGCAAGGCTGACGCCCGCGCAATGCGGACAGTCTAGCGTGCCATCGCGTCGCGCCCGGCCTTGACCCGCTTGCGCTGTTTGGCGCGCTCCTCGCCGGTTAGGCGCTCAAAGAGGTGCCCGATAATCGAGGCGAGTAACTGCTGAAACAGCGTTCCGCACATGACGGGAAACACGACTTCGCCCGGAAAGTACTGCGTGGCGATGACGGCACCCGAAGAGATGTTACGCATGCCGCAGGTAAAGCACATGGTGGTCGTCTCGCTATATGGCAGATGCAGCGCATGTGCGACCAGAAAACCGACGACAAAGCCGCTAATGGCGAAGACCAAAATAAAGAGGGCGACTTCCAGGCGCACCGTGTTCATGTGCAGCACGTACTCGCTCATGGCGGTGGAGTTGGACGCGATAACACCCATCATCATGAACTTGCAGGCGGGCGAAAGCGCGGGGGAGAGTTTCTCGTGCCCCCATCCGCGCGTGAGCTCGTTGATCACGATGCCGAGCACTGCGGGGATGGCGATCATAAAGGCCATGTCTTGCATCATGCTCGGCACATCGATCGAGACGGTGGCGCCCAGCAGGAGCTTGAGCGTAAGAGGAATCGTCACGGGTGAGATGACCGAGGACGTCAGGATGATGGTGAGCGCGAGCGGGCCATTGCCGCCGAACATGCTGATCCACATAAAAGCGGTGACGGCTACGGGCACGCTGTATTCGAGCACGATGCCGCAGACAAGGTTGGGATTGGAACCAAAGAACAGCGATCCCATGGCATACGCCGCGATGGGGATGATCACAGCCGAGACAAATAACGCCAAAATCAGGTGCAGGGGACGGCGGAACACCTCAGCGACCTGGTGGAAGGTGTTGCTGAGCGCACCTTGGAACGTCATAAAGGCGAAGAGGGCGGGAACGATGGGCTTGAGTACGCCGATCTGCTGAGGAAAGAGCACGCCGAGCGTCACGCAAATCGGAACGATGACCTGCATATGCCCCGCGAGAAACTTGCCCAGTCCAACCCATTGCTTCATATGTGCTTGTGACTCCCTTTGCTCGTGAATCCGTTTTGAATGGATATGCTAGACGCTCGCATGCGTCTGTGCGTCAGAAACGCTCGAATATTTCGAGGCTATTACCGGTATCGTTTACCGAAACCGCGGCGTGCTGCGAGGTTCTGCGTCCGCACTGCACGGTATAATAAATCCGTTCAACAGATCTGCCTGCCGAAGCGGGCATACACAGAGGACTCATCGCTATGAACCGTGAGAGGTATCGCGGCGACCTGCCCCTATCGGGGGTGGGTGCCTATGTCATCGCTTAAGACGACGCATCGCTGGGCGGTCGCTCAGCAAAACCCCGAGCTCGAAAAGGAGCTTTCGGCTGGCCTGGGCATACCCGGGCTGGTGGCGCGCATTATGGTTGCGCACGGCATTACATCCATCGAAGAAGGCCAGCTGTTTTTGACGCCTTCGCTCGATCGCGACTGGGCGGACCCGCTCGTTATTCCGGGCATGTCGGTCGTTGCCGACCGCGTCGAGCGTGCTATTCGCAACCACGAGCGCATCGCGGTCTTTGGCGATTTTGACGTTGACGGTATTACGTCGACCTGCCTGTTGACCGAGGCACTGCGCACGTTTGGCGCCGATGTCACACCGTTTATTCCGCATCGCTTTGACGAGGGCTACGGCCTGTCGCGAGCGGCGCTCGACCGCGTTAACGAGCTCGCTCGCCCCCAGCTGATCGTGACCGTCGATAACGGCATTGCCGCCAAGGAAGAGGTTTCCTATCTGGAGAGCCTGGGGATCGATTTGGTGGTCACGGACCATCACGAGCCCTCCGATCAGGTGCCGCAGGGCGTACCCCTGACCGACCCTAAGCTCGAGGACGAGGGTCCCTCGCGCGAGCTTGCCGGTGCCGGCGTGGCACTCAAGCTGGTGCAGGTTCTGGGCGAGCGTTTGGGCAAGCCGTCGTATTGGCGTTCGCTGATCGAGGTCGCGGCGCTTGGCACCGTGTCCGACATGATGCCGCTGACGCCCGAGAACCGCGCGCTGGTCGCCGAGGGCATCCAGCAGATGCGCGTGACAGCTCGTCCCGGCTACATCGCGCTGGCAGCGCTCGCCAAGGCCGACCTCTCTAGCATTACGGCCGATGGCCTGTCGTTTTCGCTCATCCCCCGCTTAAACGCCGCCGGCCGCATGGCCGATCCCAAGCTGGCGCTCGACCTGCTGCTTGCCCGCGATCCTATCGAGGCAAGCGCGCTGGCGGCCGAGCTCGAGGAGATCAACCGTCAGCGTCGCGAGATCGAGGCGGAGCTCACACGCGATGCCATGGCAAAGGTCGAGGAGACCTATGATGGCGGTCGCGCAATCGTCGTGGGTGGCGAGGGCTGGCACGAGGGCGTCAAGGGTATCGTGGCGAGCCGTCTGACCAACCGTTATCACGTGCCGGCGCTGCTGTTCTCGATCGAAGACGGTATCGCTCGCGGTTCGGGTCGCTCGGTGGGCAAAGTCAACCTGTTCGACGCGGTCGAGCGCTGCTCCGATCTGCTGATTCGTCGCGGCGGGCATGCGGGTGCGGTGGGCGTGACCATCGAGGCGTCCAAGCTCGACGAGTTCCGTCGTCGCCTTTCCGCCGTGCTGTCCGAGCTTCCCGCCGAGGACTTTGAGGACACCGACGAGGTTGCCGCCACCGTCGACCTCTCCGAGCTGAATATTGAAACCATCGAGCAGATCTCCCGTCTTGAGCCGTTTGGCCAGGGCAATAAGGTCCCGCTACTGGCTGCCGAGGGAGTGACAATGTGCGATCGCGCCGTGGTAGGCAAAACCGGTGAGCACATGCGCTTTGTGGCGACCGATGGCGCCGCGAGTGTGCCGGCCATTATGTTTCGCGTGCCGCAGATCGATAAGCTTATCAATTGCGACAGCGCCGTCGACTTGGTGTTCGAGGCCGTGGCCGAGCATTGGCAGGGACGTGTGAAGCCAAAGCTCATGATCAAAGATGTCTTGGTGCGCGATACCACGCTGCCCAGCGTCGACGATCCGGCATGCGAGCTTCGTCGTGACGTGCAGCCGGCGGATTCCGGCCTGCGCCTGGAGTCGCGTAAGCGCGAGACGCTCGCCCAGCTTTCCTATACCGAGCTCACGCGCTCGCTTATCCATAGCTTTATCGGCTCGAACCAGCCGCACCGCGCGCAGGTCGAGGCGCTCGATGCCCTGGCCGATCACCAAAGTGTTCTGGCCGTTATGGGAACGGGGCGCGGCAAGTCGCTCATCTTCCATGTGCATGCCGCGCGCGAGGCGGTCCTTCGCGGGCGTGCGAGTATCTTTGTCTATCCGCTGCGCGCGCTCGTTGCCGACCAGGCCTATCACCTCTCGTCGACGATGGCCGCGCTCGGCATTGGCGTCGGCGTGTTGACCGGCGAGACCGTGGAGGCGGCGCGCGATGACGTGTTTGCCGGCTTGGCTTCGGGCCGCACCGGCATCGTGCTCACGACGCCCGAGTTCCTGTCCATCCACCGTGACCGTTTCGCGCGTTCGGGGCGCATCGGTTTTGTCGTTATCGATGAGGCGCACCACGCCGGCCTTGCCAAGGGCGGCGACCGCAGTGCCTATCTCGACATGCCCGATATCCTCAAAGCCCTGGGCGACCCGGTCGTTATGGCTGCGACGGCCACCGCGACGGCTCCGGTCGTGGCCGAGCTTGCCCGCATGTTGCCGATCACTCGCACGGTGGTCGACGAGACGGTGCGCGAGAACCTGCAGCTCGAGGACGACCGAGATCTTGCGAGCCGCGAGAACCGTTTGGTGTCGATTGTGGCGACGGGGGAGAAGACCGTCATTTACGTTAATTCGCGCGACCAGTCCGTGGCGCTCGCCAAGACGTTGCGCAAGCGTGTGCCCGATTGCGCAACCCATATCGCGTTCTATAACGCGGGGCTTGCGCGTTCCGATCGCCGTCGCGTGGAGGAAGCATTCCGAGACGGAAGCCTCAGCTGCATCGTTTCGACCTCCGCCTTTGGCGAGGGTGTCAACCTGCCCGATATCCGCCATGTCGTGCTCTACCACATGCCGTTTGGCGCCATCGAGTTTAACCAGATGAGCGGCCGCGCCGGTCGCGATGGGCAGCCCGCCGTGATTCACCTGCTCTATTCGTCGCGCGACGCTCGTATTAATGAGCGCCTGCTCGATTGTTACGCGCCCGAGCGCGATGAGCTCGTCACGCTCTATCGAGCGCTGCAGACCATGTGGCGCTCCAACCGCGGCAAGACCGGGGACGATTCCTTTAGCGCGAGCGATATCGACATCGCGCAGATGTGCCTTGCCATCGATGCTCGCACGCCGGTCGACGAGCGCTCGGTGGAAAGCGGCCTGGGAATCTTCGAAGAGCTTGGTTTCTGTCGCGTTTCGGGGTTTGACGACACCCGTCGCATCGCGATGGCCGAAAACCCCGGCCGTGTGCAATTGAGCAAATCAATCCGCTACTTAGAGGGCTTGCGCTCGCGCATGGAGTTCTCGGCTTTCCGGAGTTGGGCGCTCGATTCGTGCGCTTCTGATATGCTAGCCAAAGTTAACCGCCCGATCGTACCGCGGGCCTAGGGGAAGGGGACCTCGATGGATGCCGCAGCCCGTACCGCCCATGATTCCACCCTCCAGCCGTTTTCGGAGATGGAGCACTATAAGCATGCCGATGAGCTGCCGCCCGAGATTATGGCGGACAGCTACGACAAGCTGGAGCGCCTGTGCCTCAAATATATGAATGAGGACGACTTTTCTAAGGTTGAGCAGGCCTACTGCTTTGCCGCCGAGAAGCACTGCAACCAAAAGCGCCGCTCGGGTGAGATGTACATTAACCATCCCGTCGAGGTTGCCATCATTTTGGCCGATCTCAAGATGGACTGCGATGTGGTGTGTGCCGCACTGCTGCACGATACCGTCGAGGATACCGAGACCTCGCTCACCGATGTTTCCGGCTTGTTTGGCGATACGGTGGCCGAGCTCGTCGATGGCGTGACCAAGCTCACCAACATCGAAGTCGACAGCATGGACGAGAAGCAGGCGCTCACGCTGCGCAAGATGTTCCTCGCCATGTCCAAGGACATTCGCGTCATCATCGTTAAACTTGCCGACCGTCTGCACAACATGCGAACGCTGGCAGCCCTGCGCGAGGATCGTCGCCTGTTTAAGGCTCGCGAGACCATGGACGTGTACGCGCCCTTGGCCGACCGCCTGGGCATGAGCTCTATTAAGTGGGAGCTCGAGGACCTGTCCTTCTTCTACCTGGAGCCCGATGCCTACCAGCGCATCGCGCGCATGGTGGCTGAGTCGCGCGAGGTCCGCGAGCGCTACCTTGCCGAGACCATCAAGACGCTTACCGATGAGCTCAACCGCATTGGTCTGGAGGGCTTCCAGATCAACGGCCGCTCCAAGCACTATTGGTCCATCTACCAAAAGATGAAGCGCAAGGGCAAGGAGTTCTCCGAGATCTACGACCTGGTGGCGCTGCGCGTAATTACCCATTCGGTGCGCGATTGCTACTCCACGCTCGGTGCGGTGCATACGCTGTGGCATCCCATGCCTGGTCGCTTTAAAGACTATATCGCCATGCCCAAGGTCAATAACTACCAGTCGCTCCACACGACGGTCATCGGCCCTACGGCTCGTCCGCTCGAGATTCAGATTCGAACCTACGAGATGCATGAGCAGGCCGAGTACGGCATTGCCGCCCACTGGCTCTATAAGAAGTCGGGCGGATCGTCTGCTTCCAAGACCAATGACGCTCAACGTTTGGACGACCAGATCAACTGGCTCAAGCATTCGCTCGATTGGGCGGCTTCCGACGAGATCACCGATGCCAAGGAATACCTGCACTCGCTGAAGGTCGATCTGTTCGATCAGGAGATCTTTGTCTTCACGCCCAAAGGCGAGGTCATGGCGCTTCGTGCCGGCTCCACGCCGCTCGACTTTGCCTACGCCGTTCATACCGAGGTGGGCAACCACTGCGTCGGCGCTAAGATCAACGGTGCGGTGGCCCCGCTCACGCACGAGATCAAGACGGGCGACCGTGTCGAGATTCTGACCAACAAAAGCTCCAAGCCGTCGCGTGATTGGCTCAAGATCGTTAAGACACCTTCCGCCAAGTCAAAGATCCGCCGTTACTTCGCCGCCGCGACCAAAGACGATGACGCTGCTGCCGGCCGCGATATACTGGCCAAGGACCTGCGCAAGCGCGGGTATGGCATCTCTACGCCGCGATCCACGCGTGCGCTCAACGCCGTGGCGGAGCAGTTTAACTACAAGCAGATTGAGGACCTGTTTGCCGCCGTCGGCGCCGGCAAGGTTGCCCCGCGCGCTGTGGGCAATAAGGTCGAGCAAATCTTGGATCCCAAGCCCGAGGAACAGCTCACCAAGACCGAAGCCATTGCCGAGGTCGTCAAGCAGCCTGCCCGCGGCTCCAACCGCAAGCCGCAAAAGCGCGGCAAGAGCGCCAGCAACGGCATTATCGTCAAGGGCGAGAGCAACAGCGGTCTGCTGGTCCGTTTGGCGCATTGCTGCAATCCGGTGACGGGCGACGACATCGTCGGCTTCATCACGCGCGGTCGTGGCGTTTCGGTGCATCGCGCCAATTGCCCCAACGTCAAGGGTCTTATGGAGCATCCCGAGCGCATGATCGATGTGGAGTGGGACGGCGCTGCCGACACTCTCTTCCAGGTCGAGATCGTGGTCGAGTGCCTGGACCGCATGGGCCTTCTCAAGGATGTCACCATTGCCATTGGCGATGCGGGCGGCAATATCCTTTCTGCCGCCACGTCGACCAACCGCGAGGGTATTGCAACCCTGCGCTTTATGGTCGAGATCTCGGACGCGAGCGGCCTGGATCCGCTGCTGGCCTCCATCAGCAGCGTTGACTCGGTCTACGACGCGCGCCGCCTGATGCCCGGGGAGGGTGGAGCCCAGCTTAAGCGCCGCGTTTAGTCGCGACGAACGTGCCGCATTATCGATATTCGCTACATTCGAGGCATCGTTTGATGCCTCGAATTCTATAGAGAGGAGAGGGGCATGAGTGCTGTGTCCTTGGATTTAACTCCCAAGGGATCGGTCGAGATCGAGACGCTCGTAAACGGTCCCATTCAGACCAATAGCTATGCTGTTATTTCGGACAATGAGTGCGTGATTATCGACCCCGCATGGGAAGGCGAGCGCCTGGTGGAGCATATTCGAGCCGAGCATCCCGGTGTACGCGTGTTTGGCGCCGTATGCACTCATGGCCATGCCGATCATGTTGGTGGTGTTGCCGGCGTGCGAACCGCCGTTGGCGAGGGCTGCCAGTATGAGCTGTGTGCTAAGGATGTGGCGGTGCCGCATGCGAATATCGAGGAACAGCGAGCTATGTGGGGCATTGAGACGCCCGACCCCGGGGAGCCGACGCGCCTGCTCGCCGAGGGCGATGCTATCGAGGTGGGCGATATCTGCCTACAGGTGATCGAGACGCCCGGGCACACACCGGGTGGCATTGTCTTGTTCGCCGCCACCGAGCAGGGAAGCATCGCCTTTGTTGGCGACACGCTATTCCCGGGCAGCCACGGCCGTACCGACCTTTCCGGCGGAGATGAGGCAGCGATCCTGCGCTCACTCTCCAAACTTGCCAAGACGCTTCCGCCCGATACCGTTTGCTTGACGGGCCATGGCGATTCGACCACGATGGCGCGCGAACTTATGCAGAACCCGTTTATGCAGATGTAGGCTCGAAGCCGTCTTTCGAACCACGAAGACCGCTCAATCGTCAAGCTATTTTCCCCAGTGGGTCGATTCTGTGGGGCAAACGGTCAAAATTTGTCCAATCGGATGGTATTCGTGAACAAACGAACGTTTATGCTCGGGTATGTCGTGGTAAAATCTCAGGCGTTATCGGAGCAACCTTACAGGAGGTTTCTTTTATGCTCGTCAACGCAGCAGACATGCTCAAGAAGGCCGAGGCCGGCAAGTACGCTCTCGGTGCCTTCAACACCAACAACCTCGAGTGGACCCTGGCTATTCTCCAGGCCGCCGAGGAGGCCAAGTCTCCGCTGATCCTTCAGTGCACCGCTGGTGCCGCTAAGTGGATGGGCGGTTTCAAGGTCTGCGCCGACATGGTCAAGGCTGCCGTCGAGGCCACGGGCGTTACCGTTCCCGTCGCCCTTCACCTCGATCACGGTTCTTACGAGGACTGCTTCAAGTGCATCGAGGCCGGCTTCACGTCCATCATGTATGACGGCTCTCACGAGGAGACCTTCCAGCTTAACCTCGACCGCACCAAGGAGCTCGTTGAGCTTGCCCACTCCAAGGGCATGTCCATCGAGGCCGAGGTCGGCGGCATCGGCGGCACCGAGGACGGCGTGACCTCCAACGGCGAGCTCGCTGACCCCGCTGAGTGCAAGCAGATTGCTGACCTGGGCGTCGACTTCCTCGCCTGCGGTATCGGCAACATCCACGGCGTGTATCCCGCCGACTGGGCTGGCCTTTCCTTCGAGCGTCTGGGCGAGATCAAGGCCGAGACCGGCGACCTGCCCCTCGTTCTGCACGGTGGCACCGGCATCCCCGAGGATCAGATCAAGAAGGCCATCTCCCTGGGTATCTCCAAGATCAACGTCAACACCGACCTGCAGCTCGTCTTCGCCAAGGGCGTTCGCGAGTACATCGAGGCTGGCAAGGATCAGCAGGGCAAGGGCTTCGACCCCCGCAAGCTCCTCAAGCCTGGTCGCGACAACATCGTTGCCCGCACCAAGGAGCTCATGGAGGAGTTTGGCTCCGTCAACAAGGCGTAAGCGTCGCTAAACTTCCCGCCGGAAGCCCCGTCCCCCTACACTGTTTCCTTTGCGCTCACCTGGCTTCGCCAGAAGTCGCGCCAAGGAAACAGTTCCGGGGGACGGGGCTTCCTTCGTTTAACGCCGCAGGGTTACTGGGCTGAATAAATGATCCTTGTTTTGCCAGAAGTCGCGCGACGGAATCAGCTCCGGGGAAACGGGGCCTCCTTTGTTAACTCGCCACAGGGTTACTGGGCTGAATTCATTTTTTATAGGTACCGTTTATCGGTATTGAGAGTCCCCTTGCTGGGGCTTTCTTTTTTATCTCGCTACAATGGGCTTCAAGAGTTCTAATGACTTGGAGTTTGGTATGGCTGTTATTAATGTGCTGCCTTCGGATGGGAAGGTTATTGACGAGGGTCCTGTTGGTTGCTCTGTTGATGTTTGCTGTGATGATTTTCGCCATCTCGATATTGGGCTACCGCCTGAGATTCTTCGTCTTAAGGATGCCGGGAATTTGACGCAGGCTGTTGCTGCCTGCGATCGTCTTTTGGAGCAGAACCCCGATCCCTCGTTGGCTGCCTGCGTTCGCGCCGAGCGGTATCGCATGATCGAGACGCCGCTTCATTTTTCGGTGTCGCGCGATCGAGCTATTGCGATGATTCGCGAGGAGTGGCCTGAGTTTACCGAGGAGCAGTTTGACGATCTGATTGACCGTAAGCGTATTGACTGGCGCTTTATCGACGGCGAGCTGTTCGTTCTCGACAACTTCCTCGATTCGCTTCGCGTATATCCCAAAGAGGTCCCCGGCATGCGTCCCGATCCTACGGACGGAATTGCACTGCGCAACGAGATGCTCAAGGAGATGGAGTTGCAAAATGGATTGGCTCGCGTCATTACGCTTAAAGCATCTGTGTCTGTCCCCGGCGCTCTAGAGGGGGAGACCGTTCGCGCTTGGCTTCCCGTTGCCGCCACCTGCCACCAGCAGTCTCGGGTCGAGATTCTCGACATGATGCCGGAGGGTGCTGTTGCTCCCGCGAACGATTCGGCACGTACCGCCTCGTGGTCTTCTTCGAGTGAACGCTCATTCTCGGTGACCTATCGTTATCACATCGATGCTGCTTATTGTGATGTCTACGGTGGCACACTTCCGGTTCATCCGCGTATGGACGCGCCTCTGCCCGAGGATATTTCCGAGGACCGTCCGCACATTGCATTCACGCCGTATCTGCTGCAGCTGACGGCCGGTGTTGTTGACGGACTCGAGGATCCGCTCGATCGCGCCCGTGCTATCTATGATTACCTGACGCAGCATATCGACTATCGCTATCAGCCGCCGTACTTGCTTTTGGGATCTATTGCCGATGACTGCGCGCATTCGCTCCGCGGCGATTGCGGCGTTATGGCGCTCACGTTTATCACCATGTGCCGTATCGCGGGCGTGCCTGCCCGTTGGCAGAGCGGCCTGTACGTTGCGCCCGATTCGGTGGGGTCGCACGACTGGGCAGAGTTCTATACGCCGCAGACCGGTTGGCTCAACGCCGACGTGTCATTTGGATCTTCTGCTCGCAGGATGGGGGAGGAGCGGCGCCGCCGTCACTACTTTGGCAATCTCGACCCGTGGCGCATGGTGGCCAACAATCGATTCCAGGCAGAGTTTGAGCCCTCTTTCGACGGCATGCGCGAGGACCCTTACGATAACCAGATGGGTGAGGCTTCGGTCGACGGTCGCGGATGCCGTCAGCGCGAGATGCTCCGCACGGTCGAACTCATCGAAATGCTCGAAGTTCCATTTTCGGACTAATCGGTAGAAAGCTGTGATAAACTAACTCACGCATTGCGTGCCCGAGTGGCGGAATTGGCAGACGCAGTGGACTCAAAATCCACCGTTGGCAACAACGTGCGAGTTCGAGTCTCGCCTCGGGCACCATACATGCAAGTGAGCGTTCAAGGGGGTTGCGGCCCCCTTTTTCGTGCCGAACTCGCGTGAGCGCGCGAAGCGTTAAGCAAACAGGCCTGTGGCCTGTCTGTAGCGGAGCGTGGCGAGGGCGCCACGCGCCCGAAGCCCGGGGCTTCGCGAAGCGAAGGCCCTTCGAGTCTCGCCTCGGGCACCATACATGCAAGTGAGCGTTCAAGGGGGTCAAGGCCTCTTTTTTCGTGTACGTAATGTGATAACGCGCTGTACGTGTTACTATTCGCAAGGCGTTGTTCCCGCAATGCCCTAAAGAGGAACCCGAGGGTTCCCACCTTTTGGCGCCAATGAGCAGCTGACTGGTCATACAAATTAGATTCTCTTCCTCAAATCGAGGATGTCTATGTGTACGACCTGGTTGCTGAGAAGCGCCGGGTTATTTTTTTATGAATGGAGGTAGGGAAAATAGCTAAGTCTGATGACACCCGCATCAACGACGAGATCACTGCATCTTCGTGCCGTTTGATTGGCGTCGATGGCTCTCAGCTCGGCCTGTTCGCCATCCGCGATGCCCAGCGCGTCGCCGACGATCAGGGTCTCGACCTTGTCGAGATCGCTCCCAACGCGGAGCCGCCGGTCTGCAAGGTCATGGACTACGGTAAGTTCAAGTACCAGCAGGCCATGAAGGCCAAGGCTGCTCGTAAGAACCAGTCCAAGGTCGAGGTCAAGGAAATGAAGTTCCGACCCAAGATCGACGTTGGCGACTACGAGACCAAGAAGGGCCACGTTCTGCGTTTCCTCAAGAAGGGCGCACGCGTTAAGATCACCATCATGTTCCGCGGCCGTGAGATGGCTCACCCGGAGCAGGGTCTTAACGTTCTCGAGCGTCTTGCCGAGGATCTCAAGCCTTACGCTACGGTCGAGTCCAAGCCTAAGATGGAAGGCCGTAACATGCTTATGCTGCTCGCCCCGATTAAGGGCGCCTTTGATGAGGATAAAGCGGCAAGCGATACTAAGTAACTAGTGTTCTGTAACCGATTAAGGAGTATTTCATGCCTAAGATGAAGTCCCACAGCGGCACCAAGAAGCGTTTCCGCAAGACTGGTACCGGCAAGCTTATGCGCGCCAAGGCTTTCAAGAGCCACATCCTGAGCAAGAAGTCCACCAAGCGTAAGCGTGGCTTCCGTCAGGAGACCGAGATCGCCGCTGCCGACCGCAAGGTCATCAAGTCGCGTCTCGCCTAAGTTCGCGTTCCCGTTTTTCGTTTAACCGTCTAGGAGTTGATAGAACATGGCACGTATTAAGCGCGCTGTTGCCGCCAAGAAGAAGCGCCGTACCGTTATGCACCGTGCGAAGGGTTACTACGGTGCCGCTTCGCGTACTTACAAGCATGCTAAAGAGCAGGTCCAGCACTCCCTGCAGTATCAGTATCGTGATCGCCGCAACAAGAAGCGCGAGATCCGCTCTCTCTGGATCACCCGTATCAACGCTGCCGCTCGCCTGAACGACATCTCTTACTCTCAGTTCATGCACGGCCTGAAGGTTGCCGGTATCGAGCTCGACCGCAAGGTCCTGGCTCAGATGGCTTACGAGGACATCGAGTCCTTCAACGAGCTGGCTACCATCGCCAAGAAGGCTCTCGAGGCTTAATTGCTTCTTGCATCTTAAAGGGGCGCTTCCAATCCGGAAGCGCCCCTTTTTGATTGATTAGGGATGTGATCGATTTGGGACGTAGCCAAACCGATCAATTCGATAGCGTCCGAGTTGCAAGAAAGAGCAGGTAGCGTATGTGTCAAAGATTTTTGACACTCTAATCTGCGCGCAGCCATCCGTATGGGTTTGATTTTGGGATTACGCTTTGCTTGCCGGCTTCTGTTGTGTAGCCGCCCAATAAGAGTTGAGATGCATTCGAAGGGAACGCCATGCAGCTGCCAAAACACCTTAAACAGTATCGACTCGATGCTGGTTTGTCCCAGGAGGATCTTGCAAGGCGCATTTTTGTAACACGTCAGACCATCAGTAATTGGGAGCGCGGTAAAACGTACCCCGACATCCAGAGTCTCCTACTGCTGTCTGAACAACTGGATGTAACGATTGACGAGCTTGTTAAAGGCGACATTTCAATAATTAGAGAAAGGGTTGAACGCGATAGGGGCACGCTCTATCGCTTGGGTGCGGGGATGTTGGCTGGGCTTCTTGCGTTTACCGTCTCTATGGCCTGGCTCATGTGGCAACAAAACCACGGGTGGGGGATGGTCCAGTGCGTTCCGACGATGGTGTTGGCAGGCGTCTTTGGTGCTGGCGCAATGTGCTGCGCGCTTGCAGCGGAACATATCAAGAAGAAGAATGATTTGGTGACGTATCAAGAGATATCCGACTTCTTGGACGGAAAGAAGGCGGACAGCGAAGAGACGAGGACGGGCTGGGCTTATGAGCATCCACAGCTTGCGAATGTCATCAAGTTTGCCGCAGCGGCTCTTATTGGACTAATCGTTTTTGAACCCGTTAACGCTGCTATGTCCCATTTCTAATGGGTATACAGCCATTAATGCGGCCGAAGCTTAACCGTTGGAAAACCGAAGGGCCGCTCTAATAGGGGGGCGCGGCCCTGTTCTTTCTAGGCTCTCACAGAGAGGGTCCTATCCTCATTTGTGTAGGAACCGTGGAGGCCCAGATTCCCGCCCCCGGGGGCCCTCCGGTCTGGCAATATATCTCCTTGCCGC
>ERZ773235.146-NODE-146-length-99549-cov-8.967003_pt1 | contig 99549 bp, 99 predicted proteins | sample MGYA00580522_ERZ773235 | MGnify/ENA primary metagenome ERZ773235 (study PRJEB29015, sample SAMEA2737797) | human gut metagenome | biome: human gut; feature: human-associated habitat; material: faeces | place: China | collected 2012 ... | reverse complement strand
ATTTTACTGCTTTTCCAAATGAGGCAGTTAGTTTTGAAGAAGAACAAAATCGATTACAAGAAGAGTATGAAAAAGAGCAAGAAGAGGAATATGACAAAGCAATTAAATACTTAAATAAAATGTCAAAGCAAGAATTGATTGAAGAATTAATTCAAGTTTTTGATTACGGACCTGAATGGATATATAATGATTTTGTAAAAAGAAATTTGTATTAATAAGATATTATTAAAAAAAGATGTGATATAAAATGCAACTATCAGAACAATTGATTTATTGTACTACAAAGATAATAAATATCATTGATGAAACGAAAATTGCAACTGGTACAGGTTTTTTTATGAATTTTAATGAAAATTTGGAAAAAGGCACATGCCAACCTGTAATTATTACTAACAAACATGTTGTGAAAGATGCTAAAAAAATTATTTTTTCTGTGTGTAGGGCAGATGAAAATAATAATCCGCTAGATCAACAAAAATTTACGATAACTCTTGATGAATTTAAAATAATTAATCATCCTGAAGAAAAGATAAATTAGTTGAAATAGTATTAGAAGAGTTAAATAAGAAAATTAAAAGAAATAAAATTGATACTTTAACAAGGGATATTTTATTAAAAAACATAGATAGTATAATTATCTCAGAAAATAGAGAGGTAATTGTAAATTTCAAGTAAAGGAGTGAATATAGATGGAGAAAGAAGAGAAAAGTTATCACAAAATTAACCTTAACTGGTATCCTGGACATATGAAAAAAGCCATGGACCAAATAGAACAAGATGTTAAACTAGTAGATATAATAATAGAAATACTAGATGCTAGAATACCAATTTCTAGCCAAAACCCAGAAGTACAAAAAATAATAAAAAACAAAAACAGAATAATAATATTAAATAAAGCTGACTTGTCAGAAGAAAAAGAAAACAAAAAATGGGTAGAATATTTTGCAAAGAAAGGCATACCATCAATATTATGTGATTCAAATAAAGGTGAAGGTATAAACAAAATAACAAAACAAATAAATGAAATAATGCAAGAAGAACTAGAAAAACAAAGAGCCAAAGGAAGAACTTCAAAAATAATAAGAGCAATGATACTAGGAGTACCAAATGTAGGAAAGTCATCATTTATAAACAGAGTATCAAATAAAGTAGCAATGCAAGTTGGAAATAAACCAGGAGTAACAAAACAAAAACAATGGATACGTCTATCAAATAACATAGAATTACTAGATACTCCAGGAGTGCTATGGCCTAGATTAGAAAAAGAAGAAATAGCTTTAAATTTAGCATATACAGGGACAATTAAAAGTGAAATACTAGATGAAGTGGAGATTGCGTATAAATTGTTAAAATACTTACTTGAGGAATATAGACAAGCAGTAGTTGACAGATATTCTTTAAATCCAGAAGTAGTGGAAAAAATACTTTCAACCGATCAACTTGCGGAAAATGAACGAATAGTAGAAGTGATGAACTACATAGGAGAAAAAAGAGGAGCAGTAGCAAAAGGAAATACAATAGATTTAAATAAAGTGTCAAAAATAATGTTAGACGATTTTAGAAGCGGAAATTTAGGAAGAATTACGCTAGAAAAAGTAGAAAGGTAAAAAATGATAGAAATAATAAACAGAGAAAAAGATATATTAGAAGTAAACACAATGTCGCCACTTACTTGGGCATATGTGGGAGATGCTGTGTATGAATTGTTTATCAGAATGAATTTAGTAAATACAAAAAAGTCGAAACCACATATGTTACATATTGAATCAATAAAATATGTAAAAGCAGAAGCTCAAGCAAATATATTGAAAAACATATATGATAATCTAACAGAAGACGAAAAAGATATTGTAAGAAGAGGAAGAAATGCAGAAAACCATCATCTTCCCAAAAATTCAACAGTCGAAGAATATAGATACTCAACAGCGTTTGAAGCCTTAATAGGATACTTATACTTAACCAAACAAGATCAAAGATTAGAAGAAATACTAAAAATGTGCTTTTAAATATTGACTATTTTGAAGAAAAATGTTATATTAATAAAGTACAAAATATTGGCCCCTTGGTCAAGCGGTTAAGACGCAGCCCTCTCAAGGCTGAATCATGGGTTCGATTCCCGTAGGGGTCACCACACTTGTTTTATGGCAAGAGTGAATAGTAAAAAGTATATAATGTTTTAAAAACAGGCGATCAATGGTCGCCTGTTTAATTATATTAATTTATACATTTACTTAATATTTCATCTAATCTTTCTTTTTGTCCACTCAAATATAAATATCCTATTAATCCTTCAAATGCCGTAGCATACATGTAATCTGTTGGATCTGCATTTTTAGGCAAATGATGATTTTGAGTATTTCTAGTTCTTCTAACAATTTCTAGTTCCTCTGGTGTTAAATATTCTTTTATTTTTTCTAGAGTGTCTGCTTGTGCTTTGGCTTTTACATATTTAATTGTTTCTATATGTAATTTGTGTGGTTTTAAATTTGTTGCATTTACAAGTTTTTCTCTTATATATAACTCATATACGCTATCTCCAACATAAGCCCAAACAAGTGGCGACATTAAATTTACTTCTTCTTTACTTTTCATTTACCTTCTCCAATGTTATTTTTCCTAATTTTCCGCTCCTAAAATCATTTAGTATTATTTTTGCAGTTTTTTCATCATCTATCTCTCCGCCAGCTATAACGGCTCCTCTTTTTCTTCCTATTAGTTTCATAAGATTATATAGTTTCTCATTTTCGTCTTCTGAATTTATTTTCTCTAATTCAGCCTCTGTAATTTTATATCTCTCTAATAAATTTGATTTATAATTATTATATAAATATATTAATAGCTTGAATGCTACTTCTATTGTTTCTAGCACTTCATCTTTTATTGAGCCTGTGTATGCTAAATTTAGTGCAACAGTTTCATCCTCAAACTTTGGCCATAGAACACCTGGTGTATCTAGCAATTCTATATTATTTGCTATTCTTACCCATTGTTTTTGTTTCGTAACACCTGGTTTGTTTCCTACAATAGTTGTTTTTTTATTGCATAGCCTGTTTATTAATGATGACTTCCCTACATTTGGTATTCCAAGTATTACAACTCTTATATTTTTCTTTACTCTACCTTTTAGTGCTGCTTTTTGAGTTTCTTCTTCTACAGATTTTTCTATTTGATTTAAGATTTCTTTTATTCCTTTTCCTAAATTTGCATCGCATGCAATTGCGGTTACATTATTATTTTTGTAATACTCAATCCATTTTTTAGTTTCTCTATCTTCTGCCAAGTCACTTTTATTTAATAGTACTATTCTTTTTTTGCTTTGTACTATCTTTTGTATATCTGGATTTCTACTTGATTTTGGTATACGTGCATCTAGTAATTCTACAACTACATCTATCAATTTTAAATCTTCAATTATTTGTTTTTTTGTTTTTAACATGTGCCCTGGATACCAGTTAATATTTGTTCTATTCTCGTTCATATTTTCACCCTATTTTTTATTTAATACCTTTATATTTTAGCATAAAAGCAAGTGATTTTCAACTAATCACTTGCTTTTATAATTTATCAGGTTCTATTACAGTGTCATGTGCCATTACTAAAAAAAAGGCATTTCTGCCTTTTTTTAGTTTTTTAGCTATTAGATTGTGGTCCAACATATTCTGCACTACCAAATCCTAATATCATTTGGAATATTGGTGTTAAGAAAACTAAACCAACTATAAATCCTGCACCTTTGCCAAATGCTTGTCCAAGTTTAACCATTGATATTATTGAAAGCACTAATGTAGCTATATAACCTACAACTGGTATTATACCTGCTAAATAGATTAATAGTAGCCATGGTGATAAACCTATAATTTTATAAAGTACAACCATATTGTAAACTGGTATTAATGACTTCCATCCAGCTTCTCCAGCCTTTGTGAAAATCTTCCATTGAGCAATAACAAGTAATACATAAAAAGCTATAACAATAGCAGAATATGTTCCAAGCATTGCACCTAATGTTGCTGTTGCAGTAGTAGCAGGTATATCTGCTGTATACGAATAGTAATATAAATCCTCCATTTATATCCCCCTTTCTTTTGTATATAATTATAATAATATATAAAAGTATTTTTTTCAACATTACTTTACAAATTATTTAAAATTTATATTGATTTTTATCTGCTCTATCATCTAGTTTTCTATCATATTCTTCGCTTCCATAAAACCAATCTGTTTTTTTGTTTCCTGCCGCACTTTTTCTGTCTTTATTAATTGCAATATCTAATACTGTCAAAAGTGGTATAATTACTCCTATTATTGAAACAAATAGTGTAGCATATTCTGTAACTTCTGTTTGTCCACTTGTAATTGCTGTAATTTGATTGTACACGTCTGTTCCAAAGTATAATCCGTAAGATACAAAGTATATTAAAGCACCAATAAGTTTTCTTTTAACAATAAGCACAAAGCATATTAATGTTACAAATAATAATATTATTTCTACTGTTGGATTTAATGGTTGAATTGGAAAATCTTTTTGCATACTGTTCAAAAGTGCTACTGCGACTCTAGATATCCAAAAAATGCCTCCTACCATTGTAATTAAATAACTAAATACACTTGTCATAAGTATTCCCCCTATATATTTTTCTTAATTCTATCACAAAGGTTTTTAAATTACTATATCTCTTTTTAATAATTTGTTTTCAATTACTCCAATTCCTATAAATTGCTCATTATTATATATTCTGTATATACTATTTGGTAAATTATATGTTAGTTTTACTCCATTTAAAAATAGTTCTAATTTTTTGTTATCTAATTCTATTGTTTCTTTCTCTTTAAAAACTTCTTCTATTTTTATCATATTTTTTTCTGCATTTTCTAATGTTATATCATCTAGTAAAATTGAATCTTCTATTTTAAAATTATTTACTTTTGTCCTTTGTAGCTCTTCCATATATCCTACTGTTCCAAGCTTTTTAGCTATATCCTCACATAATGTTCTTATATAAGTTCCTTTTGAACATTCTACTTCGAATTTTATTTTGTTGTTTTGATATTCTAATAATTCTATTTTATATATTTCTATATCTCTTGCCTCAAGTTTTACTTCTTTTCCTTCCCTTGCATACTCATAAAGTTTTTTTCCATTTACTTTAATTGCCGAATACATTGGTGGAACTTGTTTTTGCTTACCAAAGAAGTTTTGTAGAGTATTATTTATATCTTCTTTTCTTAAATCTTTTGGTATTGATTTTTCTTCTATAACTTGTCCTTCGCTATCTCCTGTATCTGTCTTTTCTCCCAATTTAAGTGTAGCTATATATGTTTTATCATGTTCCATTAGGTATTTAGAAATTTTTGTTCCTTTTCCTATTAAAATTGGCAAAACACCGGTAGCATTTGGATCTAGTGTACCGGTGTGTCCTACTTTTTTAGTATTTAATTTTTTTCTTATAGCACTTACAACATCATGTGAAGTAAAACCTTTTTGTTTGTTTATTAAGATTAGTCCGTCCATTTATTCCCCTTTTAAATACTTTTTACATTCATCTATTACTTTTTGTTTTGCTTGTTCAAATGGTAAGTTTATACTGCCTCCTGCGGCTCTTATATGACCTCCGCCTGAAAACATTAAGCATATATCAGAAACGTTAACATAGTCATTTGAGCGCAAAGAAATTTTATATCCATCATCTTTTTCTCTAAAGAATATTGATACTTCTACGCCTTCTATATCTCTTCCCATTTCTACTATTCCATCGTAATCGTTTATTCCTGCATTTACTTTACCTTCATCTTCTTTTGTTATATATGTAAATGTAATTTTTCCATCTTCAAAAAACTCTATTCTATTCATTGCAATTCTTCTTAATTCAAATTGAGTTTTTGATATTGTTTGCATTACTCTTTTATATATGTCTGATACTTTTACGCCTTTATTTAATAATTCTGCTGTGAATTCAAAAGTTTCTGCTGTTACGCCTGAATACTTAAATCCGCCTGTATCTGTAATTATTCCTGTTAATAAGCATGTTCCTATCTCTTTATTAATTATTACTCCCAAAGCTTCTAAAACTGTAATTAAAATTTGACAACATGCTGGTGCTGCTGGATTCACAAAATTATAGTCTGCAAACATTGTATTTGCACTATGGTGGTCTATTGATATTTTTGTATTTGCGTCTTCAAAGTATTTTGCAAATCCATTCAATCTTTTTATATCTCCACAATCTAAAGCTATTGCTAAATCATACGAAGCTACTTTTCCTTCACTTTTTATGTCATCTGCATTAGGTAAAAATTTATATATATTTGAATATTCTGGTATTACAACATCAACATTTTTTCCTAATTGTTTTAGTCCATTATATAATGCTAAACTGCTTCCTATTGCATCTCCATCTGGATTTTCGTGTGTTAATATTACTATGTTTTCAGCACTATTTATTTCTTCTATAATATTATCTAGGGTCATATTTAATCTCCTTTATTCATTTGGTTTAATATCTTTCATTATGTCTTTTAGAATTGTGTCTATTCTTTCTCCATATTCCATTGAATCGTCTAACTCAAAAACTAATTCTGGCGTTACCCTTAAATTAACACTTTGAGCAATCCTACTTCTTATAAATCCAGAAGAAGATTTTAAACCTGCCAATGTTTGTTTAACATTTCTAGAATTTAATATGCTAACTTTAACTTTTGCATATCTTAAATCTGGGGAAATTTTTACAGAAGTTACACTAACCATCCCTGTTACATTTGAGTTTGTAACCTCATAGTTAATTATATTACTTATTTCCCTTTTTAATTCTTCATTTATTCTATTTAATCGGTTTCCTCCACCTTTTGGTTTATTCATTTTATCTCCTTTATTGCTTCACTTGTTCCATAATATACGCTTCAATAATATCTCCCTCTTTAATATCATTAAAGTTTTCTATTTGAATTCCACATTCAAATCCTTTTGCAACTTCTTTTGCATCATCTTTCATCCTCTTTAATGAAATTAATTTTCCATCATGTATTACAACATTATCTCTTAATACTCTAACTCCTGCATTTCTTGCAACTTTACCACTTGTTACATAGCATCCAGCAATAGTACCAACATCTGAGATTTTAAATGTTTGTCTAACTTCTGCATTTCCTATTACTACTTCTTTAAATACTGGGTCTAACATTCCTTTCATAGCTGCTTCTACATCTTCTATTGCATTGTATATTACAGAGTATGTTTTTATTTCTACATTTTCTTTATCAGCCATATCTTTTGCAATAGCTTCAGGTCTTACATTAAATCCTATAATTATTGCATTTGATACATTTGCAAGTGTAACGTCACTTTCTGTTATTGCACCAACATTTGCATGTATTACTTTAACTTTTACTTCGTCATTTGATAATTTTTCTAATGATTGTTTTACAGCTTCTACTGATCCTTGAACATCTGCTTTTACTATAATGTTTAATTGTTTTAAGTTTCCTTTTTCTATTTGGCTAAATAAGTCATCTAATGTAACCCTTGATGATGCTTTTAATGCTTTATCTCTTGCTTGACGTTTTCTTCTTTCCATTAAGTGTTTTGCAGTTTTTTCATCTTTTACTTCGTAGAAAGTATCTCCTGCTTCTGGTACTTCTGTTAAACCTGTTATTTCTACTGGTGTTGAAGGTCCTGCTTTTTTTACTCTATGTCCTTTATCGTCTGTCATTGTTCTTATTCTACCTATAACAGAGCCTACTAAGATTGTATCTCCCACATCTAATGTACCACGTTGTACAAGCATTGTTGCAACTGGTCCTTTTGATTTATCTAGTTTTGCTTCTATTACTACACCTTTTGCTTGTTTGTTTGGATTTGCTTTTAGTTCTTTCATATCTGCAACTAAAAGTACCATTTCCAATAAATTATCTATATTTATTTTTTTCTTTGCTGAAATTGGAACGAAGATAGTATCTCCTCCCCAATCTTCTGAAACCAATCCATATTCTGCAAGTTCTTGTTTTACTTTATCTGGATTTGCTCCTTCTACATCTATTTTATTTATTGCTACTATTATTGGAATTCCAGCAGCTTTTGCATGATCTATTGCTTCAACTGTTTGTGGCATTACTCCATCATTTGCTGCAACAACTAATATTGCTATATCTGTTATTTGTGCACCTCTTGCTCTCATTGCTGTAAAAGCTTCATGTCCTGGTGTATCTAAAAATGTAATTTCTCTTCCATTTATTTCTACTTTATAGGCACCTATTGCTTGTGTAATTCCTCCTGCTTCTCCTTCTATTACATTTGTAGATCTTACTGCATCTAGTAATGAAGTTTTACCATGGTCAACGTGTCCCATAACAACAATTACTGGTGGTCTTGGTTTTAATTCGTCTTCTTTATCTTCGCTGTCGTCAAATAGAATGTCTTCATCTGTAACTACTTCTTTTTTATGTGCAGTTACACCAAATTCTCCTGCTATTAAAAATGCCGTATCAAAGTCGATTTCATTATTTATTGTTGCCATAATTCCATAGCCTAATAGTTTTTTTATAATTTCTCCGCTAGTCTTTTTAAGTTCTGCACTTAGGTCTTTTACTGTTATTGTTTCTGGTATTGTTATATCTGTTAAATCAAATATTTTTTGTTTTACTCTATTTTCACCTTGTTGTATTTTTTTCTTGCCTCTTCTTCCTCTTGTTGTAGTTAAATCATAATAGTCTAACATAGAACCTTCATCAAACATATTTGATAATCTATTTTCTTGTTTTAAATCTTTTAATTTGTGACTGCTTATTTCTTCGAAATCATTTCTTCTTGATTTAGAAGATTTTTTGTTTGTCTTTTCTTCATATCTATTGTTCTTTTGTTTGTCTATTGCTTTGTTTGCATATTCTCTTACATTTTCTTTTTCTACTACGTCAGAAGCCATAATATTCTTTATGTTTTTCTCTATTCCTCTTTCATCTAATGGTCTTCTTCCGCCAAAATTTCCCTGGTTTCTATTATTGTTGAATGGTCTTTGTCCATCTCTATTAAATGGTCTATTGTTTTGTCCATCCCTATTAAAAGGTCTTTGCCCATCTCTGTTATATGGTCTATTTTGTCCATCTCTATTATAAGTCCTTTGTCCATTTTCCCTATTATATGGTCTTTGATTATCTCTATTAAATTCTCTATTACCAAAAGGCCTTTGTTGTACAGGTCTTTGAGTTGTTGCTTCAGCTTGTTTAGGTTGAACTTTGTTTGTGTTTTCTATTTTTGTTTCTTCTTTTTTCTCTATTGGTGTAACTATCTCTTTTTTATCCACTTCTGCTGTTTCTTGTTTTTCTACTACTGGTTTTTCAGTTTGTTTTGCCTTTTTAGGTTCTTCTTTCTTTCCAAATAATTCACTTACAGTAAGAGGTTTTGTAGGTTTATTTCTATACACAATATTATAGTCTGTTTTTCTTTGTCTTTCTATAAATCCAACATCTCTATCTTTTTTAATTTCTGCTTTTTTTGCTTCATCTTTTTTTGTTGTATCAGAATCAGTCATAATTACTTCTCTTCTAATTATAACTGGACTATCTTTCTTTTCTTTTACTTCTTTTTTTGGAGTAGCATTTGAGAATTTAGCCTCTATTTTTTTAGCATCGTTCTCATCAACACTACTCATGTGTGTTTTTACATCTAATCCTAATTCCAATGCTTTTTCTAATACCTCTTTACTATTTACACCTATTTTTTTTGCTATTTCATGTATTTTTATTTTACCCAATAGTGTCACCCCCACAAATTTCTTTAATGCTTATTTTGTTTTTAATTAGCTTTGTCAATAATTACACCCCTTAATTCATTATAAATTTCTTCACTTATATTTCTTTCTAGCACTTTTTCTAGTCTTTTATTTTTTATTACCTTTTCCAAGCATTCTATGTTATCACATATATATGCACCCCTACCAGATAACTTTCCAGTTTTGTCTATTGTGATATTTCCATCTTTTGATGAAACAATTCTAATTAATTCTTTTTTATCTTTTTTTGTATTACAACCCATGCACATTCTTTGTACAACTTTTTTCATAAAATTATCCATCCTTTTTATTTTTTCTGGTCGCCAAGGACTGCGCCCTACATTATTAGTCTTCTTCTGTTATTTCTTCAGTTGTTTCTTCTGATTCTTGTTTTTCTAATAATTCTCTAAATTGGCTTTCACTTTTTATATCAATTTTCCAGTTTGTAAGTCTTGCAGCTAAACGAGCATTTTGTCCAGATTTTCCTATTGCTAAAGATAATTGATCATCTGGAACTATTACTTGTGCAAATTTTTCTTCTTCTTTTACATCTACTGCCATAACTTGTGCTGGTAATAATGCTGCTGATATAAATATTGCTGGATCTTCATTCCATTCTATAACATCTATCTTTTCTCCATTTAGTTCGTTTATAATGTTTTGAATTCTTATTCCTTTTTGTCCTACGCAAGAACCAACTGGGTCAATATTTTCGTTTGTAGAATATACTGCTACTTTGCTTCTTGAACCAGCATCTCTTGATACACTTTTTATTTCTATTAAACCTTCATATATTTCTGGTATTTCAAATTCAAATAATTTTCTTACAAAGTCAGGATGGCTTCTAGAAACTAGTACTTGTGGTGCTCCTTTTAAGCCTCTTTCTACACTAACAACATACGCTTTTATTTTATCATTTACATGATATGTTTCTGTTGGTATTTGATCTTTTACTGGCATTATTCCTTCTAATTTTCCTAAATCTAATACAATAGTTCCGCCATCTGCTTTTTGTATAATTCCAGAAACAATTTCTCCTTTTCTGTCATTATATTCTGTATATACCATATTTCTTTCTACTTCTCTAATTTTTTGTACAATTACTTGTTTTGCAGTTTGTGCAGCAATTCTACCAAAATTTCTAGGTATTATTTCTATTTCTACTTCATCACCAATTTTTGCATTTTTATCTTCTTTTTTTGCATCTTCTAGGCTTATTTCTAATTGGTCATCTAGAACTTCTTCTACAACTGTTTTTACTGCATATACTTTTATATCTCCTGTGTTTTCATCCATATTTACTTTTACATTTTCAGCTGAATCAAAGTTTCTTTTATATGCTGTAACCAAAGCAGTTTCTAATGAACTTAATAAATATTCTTTGCTTATTCCTCTTTCTTTTTCTAATTCTTCAATTGCTGTTATCAATTCTTTAGTTTCAATTGATTTCATTGTAATCATCCTTTCTTTTACCAATTATATACTGTTTTTATTTGTGATATATTTTTTCTGTCTATTTCTATTTGTTCTTCATTTTGACTAACTATTTCTATTTTGGTTTCATCAAAATCTTTTAATATTCCTTTGTATTGTTTTTTACCTTCAAATGGTTTAAATAGTTTTATTTGAACTTCATTTCCTATATTATCTTTTAAATGCTTTTCTCTTTTTAAAGTTCTTTCAATTCCTGGTGAAGAAACCTCTAAAAAATATTGCTCTGGAATTACATCTTCTTTGTCAAGCAGTTCTGTAATACTATTGCTTACTTTTTCGCAATCCTCCAAGTCTATTCCTTTTTTTGAATCAATATAGATTCTTAAGAAGTAATCTTTTGCTTCTTTTACATATTCTACATCATAAAGTTCATATCCAAGGTTTTCTATGTTTTGCTTAATAAGGCTTTCAACCTTTTCTTCTATCTTTGCCAATTTTTTCTCCTTTTCATAATTGAAGAGTGGGATTTGTTCCCACTCTTCTAGTATTTTTTCAATTGCTTTATTATTATATACTCATTTTTTGAAAAAATCAAGTATTTTAGGCATTTTTATTCATTGGTTGTTTTTATATTTCTTTAATTGCCTTATCATGTATATTTATTTTGTATTTATATACACTAATATATTATGAATCAAATATTATATACAGGTATTAATAATGAAAAAAATAATTCCCAAAAAATTTCTAAATCTTTTAAACTTTTACTATATATTTCTTTGTTTTTATTTATATCCACCACTTCATATTTTTCTGTATATCTATACAATTCAAAAAAACAAGAAAAATTTGCTTCTACTTTAATTAATTCTTTTAATATAGATAGTTTGTATTCAAATGAGCAAAATTATACTGTTGTAAAATTAAACAATTCTGATGAAGCTAATGTAATTGGCATAATACAAATTGATAAAATTAATATTGAATATCCTATTCTTTCTAAAACTAATGATGAGCTTCTTAAAATCTCACCTTGCAAGTTTTTCGGTCCAGATCCAAATAAAGTAGGTAATCTTTGTATTGCAGGGCACAATTTTGATGATGACCGTTTTTTTAGCAAGCTCTCTTTATTAGATGTTGGTGACATTATAAAAATATATGCCCCAGCAAACGTGTGTGTATATTATAAAGTTTATGAAATGTATGAAATTGAAAAAAATGACATGAGTTGTACTTCTCAAGAAACAAATGGGAATAAAGAAATAACCTTAATTACTTGTAATAACATAAATAAAAAAAGGCTTATTTTAAAAGCCAAAGAAATGGAATTAAACACACAATAGAGCTGTTCTGCAGAACAGCTCTAAAAACATTTATTTATTTAATTCTATACATTATAGTCTCTTATTTTTTTGTAAGCATATATTGCTGAAACTCCACATACAGCTATTATAAATACTATTGAGTAATCAACACCTGCGTCTGCATGTTCTTCAGCATTTGAAACTCTCGCATTATTATTTACTGCCTTGTTTGCTGAGTTATTAACTACATTATTTACTTTATTTTCTGTATTTGTATTATTATTTCTGCTTTCAATATTTTCAACATTATTATTTTTATTATTTGAGTATGCTGCGAATATATCATCAGCTGATGCAAATACATTTGTTGTTATTGCTAAAACTACTAATGCAATTGCTAATATACATATTATTACTTTTTTTACATTTGACATAATTACTATCTCCTTTATATCACATTATACTATTATTATAAGTTGTCCTCTAATATTTATACTACATTTTTTCAATTATTGCAATAGTTTTGTGGTTTTTTTTAAATTTTTTTTAAAAATATTTATTTTTCGACATTTTTTATTAAACATTAAATTTAAATAGAACAATATCTCCTTCTTGCATTATATATTCTTTTCCTTCTGATCTAATTAATCCTTTTTCTCTTGCTGCATTCATTGAACCTTCTTTTATTAGGTCATCATAAGAAACTATTTCTGCTTTTATAAATCCTCTTTGTATGTCTGAATGTATTTTTCCTGCTGCAACTGGTGCTTTTGTTCCTTTTTTTATTGTCCATGCCCTTACTTCTGGCTCTCCTGCTGTTAAAAATGACATTAAACCTAGCACTGAATAGCTTTCTCTTATAACTCTATCTAATCCAGATTCTTTTAGTCCTAATGCTTCTAGCATTTCTTTTTTATCTGCCTCTTCTAAACTTGTTAATTCTTCTTCAATTTTTGCACAAAGTGGAATTGCTATACTATTTTCATTCTTTACATATTCTTTGACTTTTTTTACATTTTCATCGTTCTCTGCATCTGATAATTGTTCTTCTGATACATTACATATATATAAAATTGGTTTTGCAGTAAGAAGCATAGCATCTTTTAATATTAGTTTTTCGTCATCATTAAGTTCTAATGTTCTAGCAGGTTTTTCTTCTTCTAAATGTTTTTTTATTTTTTCTAGGCAATCAATTTCTTCTTGATATTTCTTATCTGCTTTTAAATTTTTCTTTGCTTTTTCTAGTCTTTTTTCTACTGTCTCCATATCCGCTAATATTAATTCTAAGTTAATTGTTTCTATATCTCTAATTGGATTTATACTTCCATCTACATGCACAATGTTAGGATCTTCAAAGCATCTTACTACTTGTGCTATTGCATCTACTTCTCTAATATGTGATAAAAACTTGTTTCCAAGTCCTTCTCCTTTGCTTGCACCTTTTACAAGTCCAGCAATATCAACAAACTCTACAATTGCATGAGTTATTTTTTGAGTATTATACATCTTTCCCAAAACATCTAATCTTTCATCTGGCACAGGTACAACACCCACATTTGGCTCTATTGTACAGAATGGGTAGTTTGCACATTCTGCCCCTGCATTTGTTATACTATTAAACATTGTACTTTTACCAACATTTGGTAAACCTACTATTCCTATTTTCATACTAATCCCTCTTCGTTTTTGATTTTTTTGTAATATACACTTCTTTTATTTTGGAGCTTCCAACCAGAATCGAACTGGTGACCTCTTGCTTACCACGCAAGTGCTCTACCTACTGAGCTATAGAAGCATATAAGATGAGGATTATTCCTCCTCATCTACTATATTTCTAATTGCTTTTTTTCTAATTCTTTGTATTGCATTATCAACAGATTTCACTTGTGTATCAAGCTTTTCTGCAATTGTTACATAGCTTTCTCCGTTTTACAAATCTTCCTAAAACTTGTTTTTCAAAATCGCTCAAATGCTCATCTATTTTTGTTCCTACTTTTTTGTAATATTCTTTTTTTGTTATAGTGTCTAATGGATCTTCAACTGTTTTAGAGTTAAAGCATTCCATTAATGAAGTATCATCATCTTCTTCATACACAGAAGTGTTTAATGATAACGAAGAATTAAGTGGTATATGCTTTTGTCTATTTGAAGTTTTTATTGCTGTAATTAACTGTCTTTCTATACACAAATTAGCAAATGATTTAAAAGAATTTTGCTTGTCCACTTCAAAATTTTTTACAGCCTTATAAAGTCCTATCATTGCTTCTTGTACTATATCCTCTTTTTCTGCACCAACAATAAAATACTTACTTACCTTCATATTAACAAGGTTTTTGTATCTTTCAAATAAATATTCTAATGCCTTCTCATTTCCTTCTTTTGCAAAAGTTACTAATTGTTCATCAGTTTTACTGTTTAAATTGTCATCAAATGAATATGCTAATTTACCTTGTGCCATTTGTTTACTTTTGCCTCCATTATCAATTGAATTTGACCTTATTATATTAGCTAAACGTAGTAAAGTCAATAGCTTCAAAACATTTTTATTTTTTATTATATTCTTTTATAGCAAATTCTACATCTTCTCTATTTTTTATTGGAGCGAATTCGTCTTTTTCTATTCTTAAAACTAACATATCTTCAAAATATGAGAAGGCATCAAATATAAATTTTTCAAATTTAAAGCTATCTTGTATTACGCTTTCTCCATTTTGATTTAGTGCATTAGTTTTTCTAAACACTCTATGATATGGTAAATCTTTTTGTATAACTTGTTTAACTGCTTTCAGTGTCATAAGATGTGCTAAGACATTACAGTCTCTATATAGAAATTCACCATTTTTTGCTTTTTCTTCTGATAATTCTTTCGAAATTTTGTCATATCCTAATATATATGGCCTGTTTCTCCTTTTGCAAAAGACCGCAGATTTCTCCATAGCATTTTCTTTAAAAATGGATTTTGAAGCCACTTGGTATTTTTTATAATACATCATCCCTAAAAAAATATAATCAATTGGATTTGCCAAAATGTTATCGATTCCCATAAATGATATGTATTCTATGCCTTCATTATCTAGTTTATTTATAATATTATTTTTACTTAAAGCCTCAAAAACATCCCCATTTCCATTAGCTGCTTTTTTTATTTTGTACTTTTCTTCTAACAGAATCTTTCCATTTAAATCCAAAACTGGAATTTCATTTTGTGTAAAGAATATTATTCTATTTTTAGGGTATCCAAAATAGTTATTGTTTCTAAAAAATTCTTGTGTTTGTAAATCATTTTCTTTGCTAGTCATTATAAGCCATAATATTTCTATATTATATTGTTTATTTGCTTTAATAAGTTTTTCACAGTTTATTTCAAAAAGGCTTTTTAGTTTTCCATCTATATTTAATTTAAACATTCCTTTGGGCCCATTTACCCCTAATCTGCTTCCCTGTCCTCCTGCCATTGTAATAACACATAATTTATTTTTTCTCAAGATTTCTTTTGCTAGGTTTGAATATTCTTCTATTATACTTTTACTTAATTTCTTTTTTATATAATATTTAATTGGCTTTATTTCTTTTAATTCGATAATCTCGTCTTTTTTTGAGTTTATATACAGGCTATTTATTTGTTCAAAATCAATACTTTCTATTTCTTTTTGTAGCTTACTTTGCTCTGTTTTATTTAAATCCTTATAAAATCTTTCAAGTTGTTCTTGATTATATTTTTCTAAAATATTCATAAGAAACTCCTTATGCTTGAATTTTATACTCTATATTTTCCATAAAAGGATGTATTTCTTTTACAGATTTTAATGTTATAATTTGTGTTTTGGGATGTGGTCCCTTTCCACTAAAATTGACTATTTCTTTTGAATAGCAGTTTTTAGTAAGTTTGCTAAGCAAATATCTTGTGCCCATATATGTGTAATATATTTGATAACCATCATTTAAATCTTTCCATAATTGTTCAAAACTATAGTCTTTATTCATTTTATCTCCTTTATAAATTGGAATTTGCAATTATATTCAAAATTACAATTTAATCATTTCTTTAAATTCTTGTTCTGTTATTATTTTTACTCCTAGTGATTCTGCTTTTGTTAGTTTGCTTCCTGCTTCTTCTCCTGCTAAAACATAATCTGTTTTTTTAGATACAGAGCTAGAAGTTTTTCCTCCAAAGCTTTCTATAATATTACTTGCTTCTTCACGAGTATAGTTTTCTAATGAACCAGTTAATACAAATGTTTTTCCTTCAAATCTGTTATCATTATTTGTTTCTTCTTTTAGCTTCATATTTACGTTTGCTTGTTTTAATCTATTTAACAAATCTTGTGTTTGTTCTTGTTTAAAAAATTCGTAAATACTTTTTGCCGTAATTTCTCCTACGTCGTCTGCCATTATTAATTCTTCTAATGTAGCATTTTTTAAATTCTCCATTGTTTTAAATCTTCTTGCAAGTGTTTTTGCAGATTTTGTTCCAATATGTCTTATTCCAATTGCGCAAATCAATCTATCTAGGTCGTTGTTTTTACTTTGTTCTATTGCGTCTATTAGATTTTTTGCGAATTTCTTTCCATCTTTTTTTAGGCTTTCTATATCTTCTTGTTTTAAGTAATATATATCCGCAATTGTTTCTATTAATTTGTTGTTATATAACTGTTCTACTATTTTTTCGCCTAATCCTTCAATATTCATTCCTTCTTTTGAGGCAAAATGAATAATGTTTCTTAAGTTTTGAGCTTTGCACTCAACTCCTATACACCTTACAGCTGCTTCTCCCTCTTCTCTTACAGCTTCCGCTCCACAAACAGGGCAAGTCTTAGGCATCTCAAAGTCTTTTTCATTGCCTGTTCTTTTTTCTACCAATGCTTTTACAACCTCTGGAATAACATCTCCAGCTTTTTGTATTAATATATGGTCACCTATTTTTAATCCTTTTTCTTTTATAAAATCTTCATTGTGAAGAGTTGTTTTGGATATTTTAGAACCTGCAACCACCACTGGTTCTAGTATTGCCATTGGTGTAATTACTCCTGTTCTTCCAACGTTACAAACAATATCTTTTAATATTGTTTCTTTTTGCTCTGGTGGGTATTTGTATGCAATAGCCCATTTTGGTACTTTAAATGTTGTACCAATTTTTTCTCTTAAATCTAAATCATCAACTTTTATAACTGCTCCATCTATTCCAAATGGAATTTTTTCTCTATCTTCTCCTATTTTTTCTATTGCTTTTACCGCTTCTTTTATGTTATTGCAAAATATTTTTACAGGATTTACATTAAAACCTATTTTTTCTAAATATAACAAAGATTCATAATGTGATGTAAATTTTATTGTATCACTTTTTTGAACATTAAAAATGTAAATATCAAGAGGTCTAGTAGCTGTAATTGAACTATCTAGCTGTCTTAGCGAACCTGCTGCTAAGTTTCTTGCATTTGCAAATTTATTCTCTTCGTCTTGCTTTTCATTTAATTCGTCAAAGTCTTTTTTAGATATAAAAACTTCTCCTCTTACTACTATATCTATGTTTTCTTTTAGCTTTTTAGGAATATTTTTAATAGTTTTTAAATTATCTGTAATATCTTCTCCAACTTGTCCATTTCCTCTTGTTGCACCTCTTACAAATTCACCATTTTTATATTCTAATGCGACTGATAATCCATCTATTTTTGTTTCTACAACATATTTAATATTATCATCAAATTTTTTCATTCTTTCATCAAAGCTATACAACTCGTCAAAAGAAAACACATCTTGTAAACTTTGAAGTGGCACAATATGTGTTACCTTTTCAAATCCTTCTTTTACAGTTCCTCCAACTTTTTGAGTTAGTGAATCTTTACTGATAAACTCTGGAAATTCTTTTTCTAAATTTTTAAGCTCGTTCATAAGCATATCATATTCAAAATCTGATATTTCTGGTGCATCATCATCATAGTATTTTTTAGCATAATATGCAGTAAGTTTATTTAATTCATCAATACGTTTTCTTGCTTTTTGTTTGTCCAATTAAGTTCCTCCTCTGTTAAATTGGTGAAAAAGGGGTCTGACCCCTTTTTCACCAATTTTTAATCTTTTAGTAATTCTTTACCATTTTTTACATAGTCCCAACCTGAGAAGATTGTTGCTATTACTGAAATCAACATGAATACTGTTGTTAGTATATTTATTATTAGTTCTGCTCCTGTTAAATTTCCTTTTATAAATGCACCAAATATATTTGTATTATTAATATTTATAAACATTAATATTATTGCAATCATTTGTGTTACTGTTTTTAGTTTTCCCCAAATACTTGCTGCTATTACTTCTCCGCCTTTTTCTACAGCTATTAGTCTGTATCCTGATACTACAAATTCTCTAAATAATACTATAATTGGAATCCAAGCTGGCAAACTTTTTGCTTCTACAAATATAAGCATTGCCGCTAGCACTAATATTTTGTCTGCTAGTGGATCTGCAAATTTTCCAAATGTAGTTATTTGATTATTTTTTCTTGCTAGTTTTCCGTCTAGGTGGTCTGTGTATGATGCAATTATAAATATTAATCCCATTATCCAATATGCAATTGATATTCCTAAGAAATTTCCACTTATATTTAAATATGGAATTATTACCATTACTGGCACTAGCAAAATCCTAAAAATTGTTAATTTATTTGGTAAATTCATATTATTCCCTCCAATAAATTTTTTAGCCAAATATTATAATTTACATCACTTGGCATTCTTAAATCTCCTCTTGGAGATAAGCTTACTGTTCCTACTTTTGGTCCGTCTGGCATACAGTTTCTCTTAAATTGTTGTGTAAAAAATCTTTTTATAAAAACTTGTAACCAATGCTTTATTTCTTCATTTTCAAAATCATTTTCAAATGTTTTGCATGCTAATATATATATTTTTTTAGGTTCTGCTCCATATCTTAAAAAATGATATAAAAAGAAATCGTGTAATATATATGGTCCAACTTGTTCTTCTGTTTTTTGTTCTATATTGCCATTTTCATCTGGTGGCAATAGTTCTGGTGATATTGGAGTATCTAATATATCATTAATTATATTTTTGCACTCTTCTTTACTATTATCTGCAACCCATTTTATTATATATTTTACTAGTGTTTTTGGAATACTTGTATTTACAGCATACATACTCATGTGGTCGCCATTATATGTACACCATCCAAGAGCTAGTTCTGATAAATCGCCTGTTCCAACCACTAATCCGTTTTCTTTGTTTGCAATATCCATTAGTATTTTTGTTCTTTCTCTTGCTTGAGCATTTTCATAAGTTACATCTTTTATATTTTTGTCATGTCCTATATCTTCAAAGTGTTGCAAAGAACTTTTAGTTATATTTATTTCTCTAAATGTTGCTCCATACTCATTTATAAGTTTCATAGAATTATTATGTGTTCTAGAAGTTGTTCCAAATCCTGGCATTGTTATTGCTATTATATTTTCTTTTGGAAGATTTAATATCTCATAAGCCTTAATTATTACTAAAAAAGCGAGTGTTGAATCTAATCCACCTGATATTCCAATTACTGTTTTATTAATGTTTGTATGTAATAATCTTTTAGCTAAACCATAACTTTGTATATTTAAAATTTCTTCACAAATTTCACTTATTTTTTTTTTATCCTCCGGAACAAATGGAGTTTTACTATATTCTCTTGTTAAACTTTCTATATTATCTGGTATATTTATTTCTATTTCTCTATATTCTAAATCCACTGGATTCCCCATAAAGCTAGTATTTTTTCTTCTATCGTTTGCAAGTCTTTTTGTATCTATTTCTGTAAAAATCATATTACTTTCAAAGTCAAATCTTTGGTTATTTGCTAGGCAAGACCCATTTTCAAAAATCATACTTTCTCCAGAAAATACTACATCTGAAGTTGATTCATTTACTCCGCTAGAGCAATATACATATCCTGATATTGTTTTTGCTGATTGCATTTTTACTAATTCTCTTCTATACTCTTTTTTGCCTATAACTTCATTGCTTGCAGATAAATTAAATATAATATTTGCTCCAAGTAATGATAACTTGTTGCTTGGTGGCTCTACTGCCCATACATCTTCACATATTTCTATTCCAAAGCAAATCTCATTATTTGCTTTATCTTTAAATAATAAATCTATTCCAAAAGGAACTTTTTGACCTAATATTTCTATTTCTTTGTTATTTGCATTTTTGCTAGATGTAAACCATCTTTTTTCGTAGAATTCACTATAATTTGGAATAAATGTTTTTGGTACTATTCCAAGTATTCTACCTTTTTGAATTACAACTGCTGTATTAAATAATTGATTCTCTGCTTTTATTGGCATACCAATTATACAAATAATATCTAGATTATTTGTATATTCTAAGATTTTATCTAGTGATTTTTCTGCTTCTTCTAGCAAAATATCTTGTTCAAATAAATCTTGGCATGTATAGCCTGTAATACATAATTCTGGAAATACTGCTATTTGAATTTTATTATTACTCGCTATTTCTATTTGTTTTATTATTTCATTGCAATTGAATTCTGTATCTGCTACTTTTAGCTTTGGGACTACAGCCCCTACTCTTACAAATCCTTGTTCTTTTAACATATTAGTTTCCTTTCATTTATATTATACTAATATATTCTTTTATTATTTCTTTAAATTTAATTTTTACTTTTTCGGCTGTTTGTTTTACATCATCATAAGATAATTTTTCATCTAATACTCCTGCAGCCATATTTGTTATGCAAGATACTCCTACGCATTTTATTCCACAATGATGTGCTATTACAGCTTCTGGTACAGTTGACATTCCTACTGCATCTGCTCCTAAAGTTCTTAATGCTCTTATTTCTGCTGGTGTTTCAAATGTAGGTCCTTTCATATATGCATAAATACCCTCTTGGGCTCTACCTGTATGTTTATTTATTACGTCTTTAAGTTTTTTGCTTAAATCTTTATCAAAAGTTTCACTCATATCTGGAAATCTATCTCCAAATTCTTCTAAATTTTTTTCCCTTAATACTGATTCTGCAAAAAAGCTCAAATAGTCATTTATCACCATAAAATCTCCAGCAACATATTCTTTATTTACTCCTCCCGCTGCATTAGTTATTATAAGTTTCTCTATTCCTAATAATTTAAAAACTCTCTCTGGAAAAGTAGTTTCTTTTAAGTCATACCCTTCATAGTAATGAAATCTTCCATTCATTGCTATTATTTCTTTTTCTCCAAGCTTTCCAATTATTAGTTCTCCTGCATGTCCTTCTACTGTAGATACTGGAAAATTTGGTATTTCATTATATTTTATTACTATTTTTTCTTCGAATTCTTCTTTTAACACTCCTAAGCCAGATCCCAATATAATTGCTATTTTAGGACTTAAACTTCCTATCCTCTCCTTTATATAGTTCGTACTTTCTTGGTATTGTTCATAACTAAACATACTATTCTCCTTTCTTATCTCTCATCTAATTCAATGTCTTCTGTTTCATAACTGTCTTTTTCTTCGTTATAATGATATATTGTTTCTCTTTTATCTGCTTTTACTACAAACTCATCATTCGAATTAATGTATACATATTTATTGCTTCCATTTGGATATGGTATTGATATACTTGTGACTGGTTCGTCTGTCGTTTTTATACTATCAGATAACTCTTTTATTGCTTTTTCTCGTTCTTCCTTAGTTAATTCATTATCTATAAGTTCTGCTCTTTCATTTAATAATTTACTTCCTAATGGATGAAAAACTAAAGGTAATGCGTTTCCCCTATCACATAAATTCAACACAAGATCTGAAGGCTTTTCGCTTTTAGAAATATTAGCATAAGCTTTTAATTTTTGTATTTGTTCTTCATTTATTTTTATATATTCATTTGGCTTTGTTGAAAATATGTATGCCTTATCATTAAGCGTTAACATACAAAATCTATTTTTAACTTTATTATCTGAATTTTCAAAATCTAATACATCTTTTATTATACTGTCTTCTGGAATATCTTTGCTGTTCACAAAGCAATCATATCTAGTTATTTTGCTATACTCTTCTTTTTTTAATACTTCTTTTAATAAAAGTCTACTATAATACATAACAAAATCTGCATGCCCCTTTATGTTGTCTCTGTGGTTAAAGTAATCAAAAATCCAATCCATTTTAGCTTCTAGCTCTTCATCACTTGTCATGTTTTTATATTTTTTATCTATTTCAGATTTTGCTTGTTCTTCTACTTCTTTTGTAGCCATTCCGTTTTTCCAATTTTAGTTTTGTAGTGGCCCATTCGTTTTCAGCCATTATTTGCTTGAAATTTAAAAATTCATCTTTTATTTGTTGAATTACAGTATTCATATACATGTTTTGTTGTTTGTATCCTAAATTAGTATCTATTTTATCTAATGTTTCTTCATCTAAAAAACTAATGTTTTCAAGCCTTTTTCCATCTGTTGTAAGGTCTTTTTCAAATTTTTTGTATCTTCTTTCATAATAGGCTTCAGATGCAAAATCAGGGGTTTTCATTCCAGTTTGAATATTTTCCATATCTTCTAAATAGTTTACGATATATTGTTTTCCGTTTTTAGTTGTTATTAATACATCTGTATGTTTAAACATATCTGTATCACAAGATACTGTTTGTGCATTAATTCCATTTTCCTGTAAAATTTCTGCTACCATCTCGCAAAGTGGCTTGCACACAGTTGCAACATTTTCTTTTTTATCTCTTAAATTTTGTTCAACTATTTCTTTATTAGTTGAATTTCTATATGCATTGGCTTTACCCTTAAGATTTCCTCCTGCATAAAAGAATTCCATATTTCTCTTTAATACTGGTAAAATCAAAATCTCTAGCTTTCTGGCCATAGCAATTTCTTTTTCTTCTTCTGTTAAATTCTTTTTTTCTTTTTCATTTAAATTTAATTTAATCATGGCTACTCCTTTGGTTTGTATTTTATCATAATTTTTTTTCCACTTCAATAATTTATTGAAAATGTACATAGATAATGTTATAATGCTTTTAAATTTAATTTTGCAAAGGTGGTTTTATTATGAAAACAGCATTTATCTTACATGGTTTTAATGGTGATACAACATATACCTTTGGGCCTGCACTAAAAGATTTTTTAGAATCAAAAAATTATTCTGTAATTATGCCCAATTTTCCTATTCGTTCTGAAGCATCTTTTGAAAAATGGTCTAAGATCTTAGATAAATATAAAGATAAATTTAATACAGATACAATTGTTGTTGCTCATTCTATTGGAAATCCTTTCTTTTTAAAATACCTTTATAATAACAACTTAAAATCTAATTTATATGTTAGTGTAGCTGGCTTTTGTGATTTATTTAAAGTAGAAGGAAGAGAAGATTTAAATTCTGCATTTGTTAATTTTTCTGTTACAGACAATGAAATAAATTATTTAAAGAAATCCGTACCTTATAGATTTTCTTTATATAGTGATAACGACCATGTTATTCCTTTCAATATTCTAGAAAGTTTTATTTCAAAAATAGATAGCACACCAGTTTTTATAAAAGGTGTTGGTCACATGGGCAATAGAGATAATATATCTAGATTGACTCAGATCGAAGAAATTATAAACCAACTATATTAATCCAAATTTAAAAGACGCACAATGTGCGTCTTTTAAATTTATAATATTATACAAATTAGCCCTCCACTTCCTTCGTTTATAATTCTTTCTAATGTCTCTTGTAATTTTTCTTGTGCATCTTCTGGCATTCTAGAGAGTTTATTTTGTAGGCCTTCGTTTACTAATTCATGTAAGTTCTTACCAAATATGTTTGATTCCCAAATTTTTATTGGATCATTTTCAAATTCTGATAGTAAATAATTTACTAATTCTTCTGATTGCTTTTCACTTCCTACTATTGGTGATACTTCTGTTTCAATATCTGCCCTAATCATGTGTATAGAAGGTGCTTTTGCTCTTAACCTTACACCAAAGCGAGAACCCTGTTTTACCATTTCTGGTTCATCTAGTATTAGTTCTTCCATAGTTGGAGTTACTATTCCATATCCTTTTTGTTTTACTTCTTCTAATGCAATTGCAACTTTATCATATTCTTTTTTTACACTTGCTAAATTAGAAATTGTAGAGAATAAATCTGCTTCATTTTGTACATCTACTCCTGTTATTTCTGTTAGTACTTGATAGAATAGTTCTTCTTGTAATGTAATTTCTAAACTTACAGATCCGTTTCCTAAGTTTATTTCTTTTATTGTTGTTTGTTTAACTATTTCTGTACTATTTATTCTTTCTATTCCTACATTTATATTTTTTACTGCATTTGTATTTTTAAATGCTTCTTTTATATTTGTATATAATTCTTGTTTTAGTGAATGCTCATCATCCAATCCATCTACCCAACCTGGGAAATTTAAATTTATTCTTTCTACTGGGAATTCATATAGTATTTTTCCAAATATATCGTTAACATCTTCCATGTTTAAATTTGTACAGTCTGTTGGAATTACTGCTACTTGATACTTATCCTCTAGTGTTCTTGATAATTCTTTTGTATAATCTGAATATGGGTTGTTTGTGTTTAATACAATTACAAATGGCTTATTAAGTTCTTTTAGTTCTTTTACTACTCTTTCTTCTGCTTCTACATAATCTTCTCTTGGAATTTCTGTTATGCTTCCGTCTGTTGTAACAAGTATTCCTATTGTAGAATGTTCTGTAATTACTTTTTTAGTTCCTATTTCTGCCGCAACTTCAAATGGCATTTCTTCATCTGACCATGGCGTTTTTACCATTCTTGGAACTTCATTTTCCATATACCCAAGTGCATTATTTACTAAATATCCTACACAATCTACTAGTCTAGTCTTTAATTTTAAATTATCACCAATTGTAATTTCTACTGCTTCGTTCGGTACAAATTTTGGTTCTGTTGTCATTATTGTTCTTCCTGCTGCACTTTGTGGAAGTTCATCTCTTGCTCTTTCTCTTTTATGAGTGTTTTGTATGTTTGGTAAAACTACTAAATCCATAAAGTTTTTAATAAAAGTAGATTTACCAGTTCTTACTGGGCCGTACTACTCCAACATATATATCTCCATCTGTACGATTAGCAATGTCCTCATATATTTCTAGATTCTCCATACTAATATTCCCTCCTAAATAAAAATGTTTGTACAATTAAACTTTAATAAATGTATATTAGGAAAGAACAATTATTATTACACTTTTTTAATCTTTTTTTCCTTTTTCTTTTTTAGTCATGTTTGCCATTTTATTTGCTTGCTCTTTTTGTTTTTCTAATGGTAGCCATTGATATTCTGAACATACAAATTCTCCATATTTTGTTGTATTTTCTTTTTTTAGTTCGTCTTTATTTTTTTCCATAAAAAAATCACCTCATAAAATAGTATTACTTATTCTATGAGGTGTTATTCATATTTATTCTTCTACACCTGTTGCAACAACAGTAACTTCCACTTCATCCTGTAATGACTCATCTATTACTGTTCCAAATATAATATTTGCATCATCACTTACTTTATCATTTATAACTTGAACTGCTGTATTAATTTCTGTTAGGCTAAGGTTTTCTCCTCCTCTTACATTAAAAATTACGCCTTTTGCATTATCTATTTTGTTTTCTGTTAAAGGATTATTTATTGCAGTTTTCACAGCATCTTCTAGTGTTTCTCCTTTTTCTGCTCTTCCTATTCCCATGTATGCCTTTCCTGTATAACTAAAAATAGTTTTTATATCTGCAAAGTCAATATTTATTTCTCCAACTGTTGTAATCAAATCTGTTATACTTTGTATTCCTTGTTCTAGAATACTATCTGCTATTTCGAACGCATCTTGTATTGTTGTTTTATTTCCTATAACTTTTAACAATTTGTCGTTTGATACAACAATTAAAGCATTAACATTATCTAGTAATTTTTTTGTTCCAATGTCTGCTCTAATACTTCTTTTTCTGCCTTCAAAAGTAAATGGCTTTGTTACAATACCAACTGTTAAAATATTCATTTCTTTTGCTAACTCAGCTATTACTGGTATTGCTCCTGTTCCTGTTCCTCCACCCATTCCAGCAGTTAAAAATAACATATCTGTATTCTCTAATATTTTTCTTATTTGTTCTCTGCTCTCTAGGGCTGCTTTTTCACCTATAATTTCATTTGCTCCTGCTCCCAAGCCATTTGTTGTTTGTTTTCCTATTTGCAATACATTTCTAGTATTTGCCCTTTTTAGTGTTCCTGTTTCGGTATTTAATAAGTATGTTTCTATATTTTGAACTCCATCATTTATAATTCTCATAGCAGCATTGTTTCCTCCGCCACCTACTCCTATAACTTTAACTTTTACAATATTTTCTTTATCTTTATACATGTTCCTTCCGCCTTTCTTTTGCAATTATAATAAATCTAATACTAATTTTCAAGTTTTTGTTAAAATATTGTAAAAAGATTGCATTAATACGCAATCTTTTTATCACACTCAATTATTATAATTTTCTAAATACTCCTCCAACAACACCAAGTATTTTACAGTCTGGCACTATTATTGGATCCATTGTACTATTTTCCGGTTGTAATCTTATATAATCTTTTTCTTTATAGAATGTTTTTACTGTTGCTTCATCTTCTATTAATGCTACTACTATTTGACCATTTCTTGCACTATTTTGTCTTTTTACTAGTATGTAATCTCCATCTAGAATTCCTGCTTCTATCATACTTTCTCCACGTACTGTAAGCATAAAGCTTTCGCTGTTTCCAACAAAATCAATTGGAATAGGAAATGTGTCTGTTACATTTTCTACTGCAAGTATTGGTGCTCCTGCTGTTATTTTTCCTATAACTGGAACATCAACTAATTCTCTTCCATTGTATAAAGGCTTTGGAGAAGGTTTTTCGTTATCTGCAAGTCCTCCTTTTAGCACTCTTAAAGTTCTTCCTTTTTGGTCTTCTTTTTTAATATATCCCTTTTTAGTTAATTTTGCTAAATAACCATGAACTGTTGCTGTTGAACTTAATCCAACTGCTTTTCCTATTTCTCTTACTGATGGTGGATATCCTTTTTCATTTATTTGTTTTTCTATAAATTTTAGTATAGCTCTTTCTCTTTTATTTAAGTCAGTCATTTCTTCTTTACTCACTATTAATCACTCCCGAAAATTTATTTGCCTATATAGTATCATAAGTTTTTTTAGTTGTCAAACAAATTTTTGGATTTTTTTAATCAAACCATTCCATTTCCCAATCTATAAATTTTACTGTATCTCCTTCTTTTATTCCCATTTGTTTTAGTCTTTCTTCCACTCCCAAAAATCTAATACTTTTTTGGAAATAATATAAAGATTCATTATCTTCTAGATTTGCTCTTCTTAATATTTTTTCTATGGCAGGTCCATCTACAATATATACGCCATTTTCTATTCTTACATTAAATCCTTCTTCTTCTTTCTTTAATGTATATACTTTCTTTTCTTCAACTTCTTCTACATCTTCTTTTGGTAAATCTTTTAGTACCTTTGATACGTGTATAAATAGTTCTTTTAGTCCTTCTCCTGTTGCTGCTGATATTTTAAATATTTCCATATTTTTTTCTTTTGCTAAATTTTCTAATTGTTCATATAATGTTTCATCTTGCATTGCATCTATTTTGTTAGCCACTATTATTTGTTTTCTTGTGCTTAATTTTTCACTATATTTTTTTAATTCTTTGTTTATTGTATTAAAGTCATCTACTGGATTTCTTCCTTCTGAGCCAGAAACATCAATAACATGTAGTAAAAGTCTTGTTCTTTCTATATGTCTTAAGAATCTTAAACCTAATCCCGTACCTTCACTTGCGCCTTCTATAATTCCTGGTATGTCTGCAAGTACAAAGCTATCTCCAAATTCTGTTTTTACAACTCCTAAATTTGGTTCTAATGTTGTAAAATGGTAATCTGCAATTTTAGGTCTTGCTGATGTTACCATTGAAAGTATTGTAGATTTTCCAACACTTGGGAAACCTATAAGTCCAACATCTGCTAGTAATTTTAATTCTAATATTACTTCTTTTTCTATTCCTTTTTCTCCATCTTGTGCAAATCTTGGAGCTTGTCTTGTTGATGTTGCGAAATGTGAATTTCCTTTTCCTCCTCTTCCTCCTGGAAGTATTAACTCACATTGTCCTTCTTTAGACAAATCTGCAATTAGTTCTCCTGTTTCTGCATCTTTTACAACTGTTCCAATTGGTACTTTAACATATAGGTCTTCTCCAGATTTTCCGAAAGCACCTGTTTCCACTTCCGTTTTGACCATTTTCTGCTTTATATTTTTTATTGTACCTAAAGTTTATTAATGTATTGGAATCTGGATCAACAACAAAATATATGTCTCCACCTTTTCCACCATCTCCACCGTCTGGTCCTCCTGCTGCTACATATTTTTCACGTCTAAATGTAACTGCACCATTTCCTCCGGTTTCCTGATTTAATTATTATTTTTGTATAGTCTATAAACATTATTCTTCTCCTTCAAAGTAGTCTAATTGCATTGCTTTTTTTACTTTTGCCATTGTTTCTTTTGCTTTTTTCCTTGCTTTCTCTGTTCCTTCCATTAGTATTTTATCTACTAGTTCTGGATGTGCTTCGTAATATTCTCTTTTTTCTCTAATTGGTTTTAAAGTTTCTATAATATTTTTTGCAAGTTCTCTTTTGCATGCTACACAACCACGTTTTCCTGCTCTACATTCTTCACATATTTTGTTTAATTCCTCTTTTGGCGTAAATAAATTGTGGTAATATGCAACCATACATATATCAGGATTTCCTAAATCATCTTTTCTTATTCTATTTGGATCTGTTACAGCTCCCATTACTTTTTTAGTAATTTCTTCTTCTGAATCTGATAAATATATTGCATTTCCTAGTGATTTTCCCATTTTTTCGTTTCCATCTAGGCCTTTTATTCTTTTTGTGCTTGAAAGAACTGCTTCTGGTTCTACTAAAACCTCACCATAAATACTATTAAACTTTCTAACAATTTCTCTGCATTGTTCTATTAAAGGTAATTGGTCTTCTCCTACTGGTATTAGTTTTCCTTCAAATGCTGTTATATCTGCTGCTTGACTTACTGGATATCCTAAAAATCCATACGTTACGCTCTCTCCAAAAACATCTCTTTTTTGTGCAATTTCTGTTTTTACTGTTGGGTTTCTTTGAAGTCTTGCTATTGTAACAAGATTTGAATAGTATACTGTAAGTTCTGCAACTTCTGGTATCATTGATTGAATATATATAGTAGTTTTACTTGGATCTATTCCTACTGATAAATAATCCATTGCTACTTCTCTTACATTTTTCCTAACTTTTTCTGGATTGCCAAAATTATCTGTTAATGCTTGAACATCAGCAATTAATATATATTGATCATATTTTCCACTTTCTTGTAATTCTACTCTTGTTTTTAAAGAGCCAAAATAATGACCTATATGTAATCTACCTGTTGGTCTATCTCCTGTAAGAACTGTTTTTTTCTCCATAATTTGCACCTCTTATTTTTTAATATTTATATATTATATACTATTTTTTTTATTATTACAATAAAAGTAAATTGGAAAGTTTCTAATAAACCTTTAATTAAAAAAACTCCTCAAATCTTTGAAGAGTTTTTCTTTATTTTTTAGGCTTCTTCTTGGTAAACACTTACTTGTTTTTTGTCTTTACCTTTTCTTTCGAACTTAACTTTTCCATCTACTACTGAATATAATGTATCATCACTACCTTTTTTTACATTAATTCCTGGATGTATTTTTGTTCCTCTTTGTCTTACTAATATATTTCCTGCTAGAACGAATTCTCCGTCTGCTCTTTTCACTCCTAAACGTTTTGACTCACTGTCTCTACCGTTCTTAACACTACCTTGACCTTTTTTATGTGCCATCTATAATTCACTCCCTTCACGTTTTCCTACAATCTATCTTTTTTATTTACTACTATGCTTCAACTTTTTCTTCTTTTTTTGTAGCTGTTTTCTTTGCTGTTGTAGCTTTAGTTGTTGTTGCTTTTTTTGCTGTTGTAGTTGTTTTTGCTGCTGGTTTTTCAGCTGTTTCTGCTTTTTCAGCTTTAGCTGCTGCAGTTTTTATTGATGTTATTTCAACTTTTGTATAAGGTTGTCTATGTCCTTGTTTCTTTCTTTCATTCTTTTTAGCTTTCATTTTGAAAACGATAATTTTTTTACCTTTTCCGTGAGCTACTACTTTACCTTCTACTTTAACACCTTTTACGTAAGGGTTACCAACTTGTACTTTTCCATCATCAGATACTAATATTACTTTATCAAAAGTAACTTTTTTTCCTTCTTCTGCATCTAATTTTTCAAAAAATACTACGTCTTTTTCTTCTACTTTGTATTGCTTTCCACAAGCTTCAATTACTGCGTACATTCTTTATACGACCTCCATTTTTCTAATACTCGCTAAGATTACAACTTAGGTAGCTATTAAATTAATAGCATTTAAACCTAACTTATGCGGCTTACAGATGAATATTTTACCATAGCTTGCGCCATTTGTCAAACATTATTTTAATTTCATTGAAAGAAGTTTTGATATTCCGTTTTCTTCCATTGTTATTCCATATACAGTATCTGCTGCTTCCATTGTACCTTTTCTGTGTGTTATTACTAAGAATTGTGTTGTTTTTGTAAATTTCTTTAAATATTCTGCAAATCTATACACATTAACATCATCTAATGCTGCTTCTATTTCGTCTAGCACGCAGAATGGTGCTGGATTGATTTTTAATATTGCAAATAGCAACGCAATTGCTGTAAATGCTTTTTCTCCTCCTGATAGAAGAGTCATGTTTTGAAGTTTTTTTCCTGGTGGTTGTGCTTCTATATCTATTCCACATTCTAATATATTCTCTTCGTCTGTAAGTTTAAGTTCTGCTTTTCCTCCACCAAATAGTTCACTAAATACTTCTCCAAAATTCTTATTTATTACTTTAAATTGTTTTTCAAATTGTTCTTTCATTATTTTTGTCATGTCTTGAATTACTTTTTTTAGTTTACTACTTGAGTCTTCTAAATCCAATCTTTGCTCACACATAAAGTCATATCTTTCTTTTGTTTGTTTATATTCTTCAATTGAATCTACATTAATACTTCCTAAATTTCTTATCTCATCTCTTAGGTGTTTTACTCGTTTTGTAGTTTCTGCTACATTGTCTGGCTTTTTGTATTCTTCTGCCACATTATTTGGTGTTATTTCGTAATCTTCCCACATTTTATTTATTATTTGTTCTAATTCATATTCTATTTTAGATTTTTTAACTTCTTGTTTTGTTATTTGTGCTTTTAAATCTTCTATTATTTTAAACTTGCTTGTAATTTCTTCCTCTGCTTTTGCAAGTTCTTCATTTTTAGAAATTCTTTCTTTCTTTAGTTCTTCTACTTTCTCTCCACTTGTACTTACTTCTTGCTTCATTTGTTCTATTTGTTCATTTAATTTTAGAATTTCTTCTTCTAGGTTCTTATTGTCTTCTACTATTTTTTCTCTTAATTGTTTTTTATTTTCTATGCTTGTTTTATTGTTTTGAATATCTTGCTCTATTCTTGCAACAATTTCGTCTATTGAACTATTGCTTTCGTCAAATGAACTAACTGATATTTTTAGATTTGTTATATCAAAATTTAAATCATCTATGTATTTTTGAGTATCTTTGTTTTTGTCACTAAATGCAGTTATTTCTTTTTGTAGTTCTTCATTTTCTTTTTCTAATACTTCAATTTCTTGTTGTAATTTTTCTGCTTCTTCTTTGTTGTTTTTCTTATCTTCTCCTATTTGAGAAAGTTCTTTTATTAGATTTGCAAGCTTGTTTTCTAGTTTAGTAATGTTTTCTTCTATTGATACAACTTTTTGTTTTTCTGTTGCATACACAATTTCTGTATCTTGCATAATATGTTCTAGTCCCATTACTTCTTCAATAACATCTTCTTGTGATTTTTCGTATTCTTCTTTTTGTTGTTCCAATTCTTCTATTTTTTTATTTAATTTCTTTATGTCTTTTTCTAGTTCTTGTATTTGGCTTGTTCTTCCTATTATGTTGTTTGCTTTTACTGTAGTTGATCCACCTGTTATTGCTCCACTTGGATTAATTACATCACCTTTTAGTGTAACTATTCTAAATGAGTACTTGTTTTGTCTTGCAAGTATTATTGCTGTTTCCATGTTGTCTACAATTACAGTTCTTCCAAGTAAATTTAATATTATTTCTTCATATTTTTTATCTACCTTTACTAAATCTGCTGCAATTCCTATTACTCCACCTAAACTATTTTTTATTAGTTTGTCTATTCTTTTTCCTTTTACAGAAGCTATTGGCAAGAAAGATGCTCTTCCTAAATTATTTTTTCTTAAATGTTCGATTAGTTTTTTAGCATCCTCTTCTGTATCAGTAACTATGTTTTGAAGTGTTTGTCCAAGTACAGTTTCTATTGCTGTTTCATATTCCTTTGGAACAGTTAATATGTTTGCTAAAACTCCATGCATACCTTTTTTTAGGCTTGCATCTTTGTCGCAATCTAGCAATAGGGATTTTACACTTCTTATATATCCTTCTTTTTCTTTTTCCATGTCACTTAAGAATTTTAATTTTGAGTCTTTTATTCTTAATTCTGTAGAAAGTGTATTTATTTTATCTTGGTATTCTTTTGATTTTGCAATACTTGCTTCTCTTTTTTCGTTTATTGCTTCTAATTTTTTGCTTGCTTCATTTCTTTTAGCTTCTATTTCATAAAATGTTTTAGATATCTCATCTTTTTCTAATCTTTTTTGATCTAATTCTGATATTGTATCTGATATTTCATTTTTTACTACTTTTTCTCTTTTTTCTAAATTCTCATAATTTACTTCTTGTGTATTAATTTGTGTTGCTTTTTCATATTTTGAATCTACATTGCTTTCTACTTTCTTTTTTTGCTCTTCTATTTGTTTTTCTTCTGATGATAGTTTTTTAGATATCTCTTCTAATTCTTTTTCTTTTTCTTCTAATTCTTTTGCAAACTTTTCTCTGTTAGATGATAAATTTAGTTTTTTCTCTAATCTTTGTGTTTTTTCTTCTTCGAGTTCTTTTACTCTGTTTTTCACCTCTTCAATCTCTTTTAAATATCTTTCATAATTCTCTTTATTATTTGATATTCTTTCATTTGCAAGGTTTATATCTGAATTAATTTGTTCTTGTTTTTTGCTTGTCTCAAAGCCTAAGTTTTGAGTTTCTTCTATCTTTTCTGTTATCTCATCTATCTTAGTCTTTAATTCTTCTTTTAAGTTTTGCATTTCTTGCATCTTTGTTTCTTCATCTTGTTGTTGGGTTACAAATATGTCCATATCTTTTGTAATTTCTACTAATTTTTGTTTGTAATTATCTATGCTAAATAGGAATAGTCCTATTTCTATTCCTTTTAATTCTTCTCTTAAATCTAAGAATTTCTTAGCTTTTTCTGATTGTTTTTTTAATGGTTCAATATTTGCTTCTATTTCTGCTAAAATATCATTTATCCTAAGTAAATTTAATTTTGTTTGTTCTAGTTTTTTCTCTGATTCTGCTTTTCTTACTCTATATTTTACAATTCCTGCTGCTTCTTCAAAAATTGCTCTTCTATCTTCTGATTTATTACTTAAGATCTCATCTATTTTTCCTTGTCCTATTATAGAATAACCATCTTTTCCAATTCCTGTGTCCATAAATAATTCCAAAACATCTTTTAATCTACATGGCGTTTTATTTATGTAATAACCTGATTCTCCATTTCTATATATTCTTCTTGTAACTGTAACTTCTGAATATTCTATTGGTAGTTTTCCATCAGTATTATCAATTACTATTGAAGCTTCTGCAAAACCTAATGATTTTCTATTTTGAGTTCCAGCAAATATAATATCTTCTGACTTTGAACCTCTTAGGGATTTCATGCTTTGCTCTCCAAGAACCCATCTAATACTATCAGAAATATTACTTTTTCCAGAACCATTTGGTCCTATTACTGTTGTAATCCCTGGCATAAATTCTAATACTGTTTTATCTGCAAATGATTTAAATCCTTGCAATTCTAGTCTTTTTAAGTACATGTTTTCCACCTTTTTTTCTTACTTAAACAAAAGGGGATTTTTCCCCTTTTGTTTATAATATATTAAAATCTTCAAATTTTCAACTTTTTTTGCAAAAAAATCTCTGTTTATAAAACAGAGATTTTTAAGTTAAATATTTTTAATCTAATATGGTCTAATATTTACATTCCCTATGCTTTCTTGTGATGCTCGTTCTTCTATTGCACTTTCTGCTTCACTTGTAGCCTCATCCTTTATCTGCATTATTGATTGAAAAAAGCCTATTATTGTGTCTTCTATCCCTTCTTTTTCTTTTACAAGCATAACAACAGTTTCTTTTATTTTTTCTATCTCTTCTATTGACATATCATTTATTATAACACTATTCTCATCTGTTAGTTCTTCAACTGTATTATCAACATTAAATTTTATATCCATATTTACATTTACTAGAAGTTTGTTTTCAGTATCTCCACTACCTGTTACTTCATAGCTCATTACATATTTTTCATTTGAAGTTTTTAGTATATCAATTATTACTTTCATTTCTTCAGATGTAGTAATTTGAATTGTTAAGTTGTCATTTTGTGTCCCTATATTTTTTGTTATTCTTGCTTGGTAGTCTTCTCCATTTATTGTTATTTCTATTTTTATTAATTTTTCTTCATATACGTAAATTGTTTGTGTGAAGTCAAATTTTGAATTTTTTATACTTTTAATAACCTCACTTATATCTGAATTATCTATGTTAATAGAATCACATATTTGCTTTATTTCTTCACTATTTAGTTTTAATTCATATTTTTTTGCTTCAACAGATGATCCATTTAATTCTATTTGTGTCTTTCCTAAATTAGAATATTGTTCTTTAGATGTTTGTTCTGCTACTTTTGTAAAGAATTCTGTGCAAACAGTTTTAACTTCTTCTATACTTTCATCTATTTGACTACTGTAATTAGAAAGTTCAATTTTATCAATGTTTTCTTCATTTAAGTCTAATTTTTCAGAAAATGAATTTAAGTTTTGATTTTGTATTGTGATATACTTTTGAGTAATATCTTTAAATGATATTCCAAACTTGTCTTTATTATATATTCCATCTATTTCAAGTATATCTTTTTTGTTATTATTACCAAAAAATAAACTAATTTCAGCTTTGTTTCCTATTGGATCATTTTTACCATTTAGTACAACTGTTGCGTTATTTAAAACATTTTGATCATTCATAGTTATATTTATAGTAGCATCTATATTTTGTTCACTTTTTTCGCTTGCAAATCTTGTTAATGTTTGCTTCATGGAATCAAAATCAATTATTTTTGATAGTTGTTCTTCAGTTGCATATTTATAAAAAATCTCCTTATTTGTTTTAAAAGTATCTGTGTAAAAATAAATATATGCCCCTATTCCAATTCCAACTACTAATATTCCTATTATTACAAAGGATAATATTTTTATTGCTTTCATTTACAAATCACCTCTTTATTTACTATATTTTAATGTTTTTAGTCACTTCTTGTCAATATAAATCATAGAATATATTAAGTAAAATAAAGAAAGGAAATGATGTAAATGGAATTTGAAAAAGATTTTTGCCCAGTTGTTAAGGTTGATGGTTTTATTGAAAAAGGTAAACAATTTGACTTAGAAATAAATTTACCAGAAGATAACAGAAACGTAATATATGGAGTAATTAAAGATTGTTACAAAGATCCTGTTGAAGACGCTGTTGTAAAATTAATAGAAGTTTGTTATGAATATGGTAAAGAAGAAAGAAGACCAGTTTCTCATACTTTTACAGATAAAGATGGCGAATTTGTATTTGGTCCACTTTGTCCTGATAAATCTTATGAAATTCAAATATGGGTAGATAGAGTAAAACACGTAAAAATTTGCAAAGAATGTAAACGTCATGGTAAATGCTTAAAAGGTGTAAAACTTGATTGTGATGATAAACCTTGCAAAGATGATTGTAAACCAGATTGTAATAAACCTTGTAAATAGGGTTATATAAATAAGGACGTATTTTAATTTATACGTCCTTATTTTTTAAAATGCACCTATTTTTTTTGCTAATTGCCTACCTTTTTTCTTTATAGTTTTTTTATTCATCATTCCTTCATTATACATAATTGCCATGCCTGCGGCTATTGCAGTTCCTATAATCATACCTTTTACAAATTTCATTTTTATTCTCCTTTCTAATACAAATTGGAATTTGTTTTTTCTATATTTTTATTATTACTTTTTCTATCTTTTTTATACTGTCTGATTAATGAATAAATTTCATAAATTGAAATCAAAATTAAAAAAATTCCAAAATATTTTTTTAGATGCTTTACATCCATATTTACTGATATTTTTGCTCCTATTATTGCTCCTACAACTCCTGATATTGCTACTGGAATTCCTACTTTCCAGTTTATAAGTTTATCTTTTATTGTTGTAACAATTGCCGAAAGCGATGTTGGCACAAAAAACACAAGATTTGTGGCTTGCGCTGTATGTTGTTCTACTCCCATAAACACAGAGAGTATAAGAATTAAAATTGTTCCTCCTCCCATTCCAGTACCACTTACTGTTCCCGATACCAATCCTGTAAGAATCTCTAACATATCTTTCTCCTATCTAAATTATCATTTTTATTGAAACATAAATTAAAAACACAATAAATATCATTTTTAAAACTTTGTCTGGTAATTTTTTTAATAACTTTGAGCCAATAAAGCCTCCTACTATGCCTCCTATTGCACATTTAATTCCAATGTTCCAATTAATGTAGTTATTGTTATAGTAAAATAAGCCACTTGTGATAACCATTGGCAAAATTGAAAAAACAGAGGTAGCTCTTGCCTCTGCTTCGTCTAATTTAAATATATGAACAAATGCAGGTACAACTATCATTCCACCACCTGCTGCAAAAAGTCCGCTTATGAACCCTGCACTTATTCCTAAAAGTATCTTTTTAATCATACTATTTCCTATTCTTTTCTATATTACTTTCTATCTTTATATCTATATTTTTACACATTTTTCAATTTTTATTCTTTTATTTTTTATAAATATCAAATTCAATTTTTACTGGTAGGCAACTTTTTCTTACGTTTATCGTTATATTAATTTTAATCCATGTGATTTTTCAACATTAAATGATAAAATACAACATAATTTCAAAGAAATGAGATGATGTTCTATGATAAAAATTAGATTATCTGATTTATTAGGAAAACATAAAATGACTCAAAAAGCCTTATCTGAAATTACAGGTATTAGGCCTGCAACTATTTCTAAAATGTATTATGAAGAAGTAAAAAGAATTGATGTTAGACACTTAAACAACATTTGCAAAGCTTTTGACTGTGAAATTTCTGAATTGTTAGAATATATACCAGATAAAAAAGTTGTAAAAAAATAAAATTTTTAAAAGAACCCAATTTATTTTTTAATAAATTGGGTTTACTTATTGATTAGAGCAAATAGTACTATATCTCTTTGTTCTCTAATCTATTGTTTCATCCTTTATATAGTACTTTGTACCTAGCATTTTGTCTGGCAAATATTGTTGTTCTACTTGATGATTTGGATAATCATGTGGGTATTTATAACCTTCTCCATATCCAAAATCTTTCATGCCAGAAACTGGTGCGTTTCTTATATGCATTGGAATTTCACCTGTATCTTTTGTCTCCACATCTTCTAAAGCTTTGTTTATTGCCAAATATGTTGCATTTGATTTTTTTGATGTTGCTACATATATTGCAGCTTCTGATAATATTATTCTTGCCTCTGGCATTCCTACACTTGCTACTGCTTGCATTGCACTATTTGCAACAACTAATGCATTTGGATTTGCAAGTCCTACATCCTCTGCTGCTGCAATTACAATTCTTCTTGCAATAAAAACTGGATCTTCTCCACCTGCAATTGCTCGAGCTAAATAAAATGCTGTTGCATCTGGATCGCTTCCTCTCATTGATTTTATAAATGCACTTATATTATCATAATGACTATCCCCTGTTTTATCAAACATTGATTTCTTTTTTCCAACGCATTCAGCAGCAATTTCATTTGTTATATTAATGACCCCATTTTTATCTACTGGTGTTGTAAGTACTGCTATTTCTAGGCTGTTTAATGCTGTTCTTACATCACCATTAGAAATTTCTGCTATTTTTTTAAGTGTTTCGTCTTCTATATTTATATTATAACTTCCAAGTCCTTCTGGATTTTTTATAGCATTTTTTAATATTGTAAATACATTTTCTACAGAAAGTGGTTTTAGTTTGAAAACCATAGACCTTGAAATTAAAGCTTTATTAACTTCAAAATATGGATTTTCTGTTGTAGCTCCAATTAATATAACTGTACCATTCTCTACAAAAGGAAGCAATGCATCTTGTTGCAATTTGTTAAATCTATGAATCTCATCTATAAATAATATGCATTTTCCTGTTGGGTTAAGTAATGGATTTTTAGCCTCTTCTATTGAGGATTTTATATCTCCAACCCCAGAAGTTACTGCATTTAATTTTATAAATTTATATTTAGTTGTATTACTTATAACTTTAGCTAAAGATGTTTTACCTGAACCTGTTGGTCCCCATAAGATTATACTAGATAATCTATCTGCTTTTATTGTTCTATATAAAATTTTGTCTTTACCTAAAATTTCTTCTTGCCCAATAAATTCATCTAGTGTTTGTGGTCTTACGCGGTGGGCTAAAGGTATATTTAAATCCATTTGTTCTCCTCTCTAAAATAAATTGTAATTTATTTTTCAATTTCTTGCTAAGTTTTTTAATCCTTGTTTTATTATCTCTTCTAATTGTAAATTCTTTGTATCCACATTTTCCAAAGCTTTTTCTATTTCTCGTTTCGTATAACCTAATACTTGTAATGCTGCTATTGCTTCGCTTGTTTCTTCCTCATTTGTTATTGATAATTTTACTTCTTCTGTTTTTGTTATTGCCTCTTCCGTTTTTAATTTATCCTTAAGTTCTAACACTATTCTTGCCGCTGTTTTTTTACCTATTCCTGGTATTTTTACTAATTGAGATATATCATCTGATATTACAGCAAGTGCAAAACTTGATGGACTTATTTCCGAAAGCATTGCTATTGCTGATTTTGCCCCTATACCACTTACTTGTAACAAAAGTTCAAACATACGTAATTCTTCATTTGTGTTAAATCCATATAAACTAATATTATCTTCTCTTACATAATAATGTGTATGTACTTTAACGACTTCGCCAATTTCTCCTAAAGCTTCTATTGCTTTTGTTGCCATAAATATCTTATAGCCAATTCCACCTACATCTATTACAACATAATTATTTGATTTTTGTTCTAAACTACCTTTTATATATGCAAACATTTAGCTCTCTCCTTGCAAACAAATTTTCTGTACATATTTTATCATATTAAATTTATTTTGCAATAGATAAAATAAAAAAAATATGAGTAGCTGTTTGCTACTCATATTTCTAATGTTTAACTGTTTCATTCAATTTTTTGGTGATTCTTAGTCCTATTACATAGTTTATAATGTAAATTATTATAAATATTAATGTATATATTATATAGAAATACTTTGGAACAGTTCTATATATAGTAAAAATGTCCCAGCTTCTATATGTAAGATTATATGCATATATTGGTGGTATTATAAGCATAGGTAAAAAATATCCTATTAAAATCTTAAAAATATTGTTCATTTTTTTGCTTGTAATTACAACATAAGCTATCCCTATTGATACTCCCAATAAAATGGATATGCAAATATATTTATTTGTTATCATTGTAATCTCAGTTTGAAAAACACTCCATACTGAGTAACCTAGTGGATCAAAATCTTCTGCTATTGCATGATAATTACTATTTTCTATATAATCCGATTCCTTATGACTCTCTTCTAACAGTTTTGCATAATTACTAATTCCATCTCCTAATTCTTTTATCTTTTCTCTATCAACATTTCTTAAATCATAATATTTCTTACTAAATAAACTAAATTGGTATTCTTTGCAGCGTTTATTAAAAAAATTCAAGGTGAAAATCATGTATATAGCTATTGTTGAAATGCTAAATACTAATAATGTTTTTAATAATTTTTTCATTTTAAATTCCCCCTCTCTCTAAGTAGCTTCATTATTTGTGGTACTTTTCTTTTAGAAACTTTTTCTTGTGTATTGTCCTTCAAATTTACCAAAATTGTTCCAAGTATACTTGTATCAAAACATTTGACTTGATTTGTATTTATAATACATGAGTTTGAAATCCTTATAAAGTTCTTTTGCTTAAGGAATTTTTCCAGTTCATATAGTTTATATTTAATTTTATATGTTCCGTCCACAGTTCTTGCATAGTTATATTTGTCTTTGCTAAAAAAACATATTATTTTTTCTAGATTTATAAAATATATTTCATTATTATTACTAGCAACAATTTGATTTGATATTGAATCCATATCTGATATATATTTAATGAAATCTCGTATTTCATCAGATAATTTTGGGGCGTTTATTGTAATTGTTGTTTCTTTATATTCACTTGATATATTAGTATTAATCTTAATATTCATAGCTCCTCCTTTTTCTAATTATAGCATATGTCTTTACTGTTCACAATTGCAAATGAATTCTTTAAGATAAATGGTGCTATTATTGTGATATATGTAACTTATGTTTTATCGAATCAGCGCAATGTAAATTTTTGTAAAAAATCTATTGACTATTTTGTAAAAAAATGGTATTTTATTGTATGCCAATATTTTTTATTGAAATATTTGGAGCGGTTGTTTATATAAAGGATTAAATTTTACCCTTTATATGACAGCAATTTCCGTTGTTACAGTTTTAAGTAAATGCTATTATTCGAAAGGAACATTGTTATGAAAAATTCTTTTAAAAAATTTGTCTTTATAATGTTAGCATTTGCATTTCTGTTCGTAAATTCAGTCTCGGCTTTTGCTGCAGAATTTACTACAGCAGAAGCTGTACAGGCTTCAATTTCTACGCAGTCCAACTCTTTCCCATATTCTAGCCTTGCCAATTCACTAAACACTACAACTTCATGGAAAACAATTGCTACTTCCAACACAGGTTTTAGTTGTAATGTCTTTATAAAATGCATGAACACTACTACTAGTGGCTGGGGAGTGGTGCCAAGTGATATTCGTATGCTTGGTAAAAATGGCAATGTTGTTTGGTCTGAAAATGGCGCTGTTCCTGGTCAGGGAGACAGAACATTTTGGTGTGGAAATGACGTGTATACTATTCAGATAAGAACTCAGGCAGGTTATGGTGTTGCTATTGCTCATCAGGCTTAAACACTTTAGAGTTGTGGCATTAACTCACAAATAAATAGCATTTGCTAAAGCTGGGTAACGACGGGGAGGTGAGATGTTCTTATTGAACATCTCATTTTTTTATATTTTTTCACATGTTCTTTGTTTATTAATAGATAATTATTTTAATATTTCTTCAAGTCAATAAGTATATCAGTTCAGTATACAATACCAATCTATTTCCATTTGAATATATTTGTTATTTTCTTATATCTATACAAAATGCAAAAATAGGAAGAGTTGTTATCCTCTTCCTATTCCTATTTTATTATCTATTCAACTGTAACTGATTTTGCTAAATTTCTTGGTTTGTCTACATCTAATCCTTTTTCCTTTGAAATATAGTATGAAAGTACTTGCATTGGTATTACAGAAAGTATTGGTGACATAAATGGGTTTGTTTTTGGTATTTTGATTACTGTATCAAATCCATCATTTTTTATATCTTCACTTGTAATTAGTAATACTTTTGCACCTCTTGTTACTACCTCTTGAACATTGCTTATTGATTTTTCTACTAATCTTTTGTCTGTCATTGTTGCAACTACTGTTACTCCATTTTCTATTAACGCTATTGGTCCGTGTTTTAATTCGCCTGATGCATATGCTTCTGAATGAATATATGATATTTCTTTTAGTTTTAAAGAGCCTTCTAAGCTTACTGCATAGTCTGTTCCTCTTCCTAAAAAGAACATATCTTTTTCTTTGTATACTTTTTTAGCAAATTCTTTTATTTCTTCTAAGTCTTTTAATATCTCTTCAACTTGTGATGGTAATCTTAAAATATCCTTTTTTAGTTCTTTTATTTCTTCTAAATCTGCTGTTTCTAGTTTCTCTGCAAAATATAATCCTAATATACTAAGAAGTACCACTTGTGAAGTATATGCTTTTGTTGAAGCTACTGCTATTTCTGGTCCTGCGTGTGTATATATTGAGTAGTCTGCTTCTCTTGTTATAGAGCTACCAATTACATTTGATATTGCAAGTGTTTTTGCTCCTTTTGATTTTGCAAGTTTTAATGCAGCTATTGTATCTGCTGTTTCGCCTGATTGGCTAATGTATATAGCAAGTGTTTTATCATTTACTATTGGATCCCTATATCTAAATTCTGATGCAATGTCCACCTCTACTGGGATTTTGCAAAGTTTTTCAAATATAGTTTTTGCTACTAAACCTGCATGCATTGCAGTTCCACATGCTACTATATATATCTTATTTAAACTTTCTAAATATTCTTTTGTAAAGTTTAAATCCTCTATTTCTATATGACCATTATCTAATTTGGCACCAATTGTTTCTCTTATTGCATTTGGTTGTTCATTTATTTCTTTTAGCATAAAGTCTTCGTAACCATCTTTTTCTGCACTAGCTGCTCCCCACTCTATACTTTTTATTGGTTTATTTATTCTATTTAAGTCTTTATCATAGAAAATTACATTATCTTTTGAAAGTTCTACAATTTCATTGTCATCTAAAAGATAAAAATCTTTTGTATAAGAAAGGATTGCTGGTATATCTGATGATATATAATTTTCTCCATTACCTTTTCCTATAACAAGTGGACTATCTTTTCTTACAACAAACATTTTATCACTTTTACTTGCTACTAATATTTCTAATGCATAGCTTCCTTTTAAATCATTACATGTATCTTTTATTGCTTTTAATACATCATTTTCTTTTGTAAAGTAATAATGTATTAAGTTTGGTATAATTTCTGTATCTGTTTGTGATAAAAAATTATATCCTTTTTCTATTAAAAAGTTTCTTAATTCATGATAGTTCTCTATTATTCCATTATGGACAACTGCAAAAGAACCTGAATTGTCCATATGCGGATGGGAATTTTCTTTTGATGGTTTTCCATGAGTTGCCCATCTTGTATGAGCAATACCAGTTGTTCCTTTCAAAGAATCAATTCCTTCCAAATTATATAAATTATTAACTCTTCCTTTGTCTTTTTTTACAACAATGTTGTTTCCTTCCATTACAGCAATTCCTGCTGAATCATAACCTCTGTATTCTAATCTTAAAAGTCCATTAATTAATATTGGAGTTGCTTTTTTATCTCCTATATAACCTACAATTCCACACATAGTGTACCTCCTAAAAAATCTAAAATGGAATTGAAAGTATTTTTAGTAAATTAAGGTTTATATTACCTTTGTTCTAATATTGCTATTAGTCTTTGTGTAATATTTAATGACAACCATATGCCATAGAACCATCCGCCGAATCTTTCGATAAGTTCTAATCCTCGTCAACAATATATAATATTGTCCTGGCGCTATATTTTAATCTCTAATCTCTGCTCCTTTCTTTTAAATTTTATTTACTTAAAAAATCTTTCAATACTGTATTATATTACACTATTATCTTTTTTGAAGCAAGTCTTTTTTAAAAATATATTTTACAATTTTGCACTGTTATGTTATTATATATTTGGTTATATTATATGTAAGGAGTACTTTTATGAAAAACTATTATGAAATCCTAGAAGTAAGCGAAAATGCATCATTTGAAGTTATAGAAAAAGCTTATAGAACACTAGCGAAAAAGTATCACCCAGATATGAATTCTGGAAACAATTCATATTATTCTGAAGATAAATTCAAAGAATTAACAGAAGCATATAGAATATTATCTAACAAAGCTCTTCGAGCTCAATATGATGAAGAAATCGGACTAGGTTCTAATAATTTTAATGTATATAATAATCTATATTCTGAGCAGGAAAGATTAAAAAGAGAGGTTCAAAGTTTAAAAATGGAAAAAGAATCCCAAAAATATTTAAATAAAAAACAAAAAGAACGTGAAAATTCTTTAAACCCTAAAAAGTATTTTCAATTAATTGGTACTGCCCTTTATAATGAAACTAAAAAGAGTAAAGAAGAACGTTCTAAGGATATATTTGCTCTTGTTTTAACAATCATAATTGTTGCAATCATAGTATTTATATTTTGGAAAGTACCTGTTCTAAACAAATTCTTATTCCCATAAATTTTAAAGAGAATATCTTCCCTTTTCTTGCTTTATATAGTATAATATCAATTGTGAGCATATATTTTAGGAGGAGTGTATATGTGGTGTTTTTGGTTAATCGCAGCTGGAGTATTTTTTGTAGTTGAAATCATAACAGTTGGATTTTTAGTATTTTGGTTAGGCATCGGTGCACTTTTAGCTATGGTTGCTAGCATATTTACAGATAGCATAGCAATACAAACAGCAGTATTTGTTATTTCTTCTGCAATACTTATACCTCTTACAAAACCTTTAGCAGATAAATTTATAAATAAAAAAGATACAATTCCAACAAATAGCTATTCATTAATAGGAAAACATGGTATTGTAACAATAGATATTAATCCGATAGAAGCAACTGGTCAGGTAAAAGTAAATGGTGAAGTATGGTCTGCAAAGACAGATGATGAATCTTCTATCACTAAAGGCACAGAAGTAGAAGTTTTAAAAATAGATGGTGTTAAATTAGTTGTTAGTCCAATTAGAGTAACATCTGTATTATAGTTATCAATATTTTAATATATATATTTTTTTAGGAGGAATTAATATGCCATTTTTAATTATACTACTAGTTATAATTTTAATTATAGCATTCAAATCAATCAAAGTCGTTAGACAATCTGAAGTTTATATTATAGAAAGACTTGGTAAATTTCATAAAGTTGCTGACGCTGGACTTACAATAATCATTCCTTTCGTTGATCACGTAAGAAGTGTTGTAAGTTTAAAAGAACAAACAATGGATATACCACCACAAGGAGTTATTACAGAGGATAACGTTACAATTACAATAGATACTGTTGTGTTCTATCAAATAACAGATCCTGCAAAAGCAGTATACGAAATTCAATCTCTAAAAAGAGGTATTGAATACTTAGCAATTACAACTATTCGTGATATAGTTGGTAAAATGAACTTAGACTCAACATTTAGTTCAAGAGATATGATTAATAATCAATTAAGAATATTACTTGACGAAGCAACAGATAAATGGGGATGTAAAGTAAACAGAGTTGAAATTAAAGATATTAGACCACCAGAAGATATCCGTGATGCAATGGAGAAACAAATGAATGCAGAAAGAAATAAAAGAGCTGCTATTCTTCAAGCTGAAGGAGAAAAACAAGCTGCTATTACAATAGCAGAAGGTCAAAAAGAAGCTGCTATTCTTCAAGCTGAAGCTGATAAAGAATCAAGAATTAGAAAAGCTGTCGGTGAAGCAGAAGCTATTCGCGAAGTTGCTAAAGCTAAGGCTAAAGAAATAGAAATGGTTTACGAATCTATTAAAAACGCAAACCCTGATGATAAATTAGTTCAATTAAAATCATTAGAAGCACTTCAAGAAGTTGCAAAAGGTGAAGCAAATAAAGTATTTATTCCATTTGAAGCAACAAGTGCTCTTGCAAGTTTAGGTTCTATTAAAGAAGTTATGAAAGACGAAAAAAAAGCAAAAAACAAAGAATAAATTAAGTAAAAAGAGAAGATTTTAAAATCTTCTCTTTTTTTATTCCTCTAGTCCAAAACTTACTCCAAGTGCATCATTTATTTTATTTATTACTATTCTGTCATCTATATGTCCTATCTTCTCTTTTAACCTACTTTTATCTATTGTTCTTATCTGTTCTGCAAGTACTACAGAGTCAGCTTTTAATCCAAATTCTTTTGAATCTAATTCTATATGTGTAGGTAATTTATTTTTATTCATTTGAGAAGTTATTGCCGAAACTATTACTGTTGGGCTGTATTTATTGCCTGTGTCATTTTGTATTACTAAAACTGGTCGTATCCCTCCCTGTTCTGAACCAACTACTGGACTTAAATCTGCATAAAACATATCTCCTCTTTTTATTACCATATTCTTCACTCCTGCTACTTTTGTTAATTAGATTTTTTGTATATTTTAGATATGAGTTTGAGATTAAGAATATAATTTACTTAAAATTCTTTTGTATTATATATCATTTTCTAATGGACTTAGTTTAAATGCTAAAACATCTTCTTTTTGTAAATTATTTATTTTTATCTCATTATATAATATGTAGATTGTGTTTTTTTGTGTTATATCTTGTACTTCCATTTTTGTTGGTTTAGATGTTTTTTTGTCAATATATAGCCTTTTGTGGTTTATATATTTATTTCCATTTTTTGCACTTGTCTCTAATATTATTTCATTCTCGTTTTCTGTTACTTTGTTCTCGCCAGAATCCAAAAAATCATCAATAAAAGCACTTAAACTTAATGCATTATCCCCTAAGCATTGATAATTTTCATAAATCTTGCTTAAATTAATATTGCTATTTTCAATTTTCAAACTTGATCCATCATATATAGTAGTTAATCCCTTTATGTTTTCTGGTTCTAATACCTCTTGCTTATATATACCATTTTCTTTTATATACTGCTCTTTTATTAAATATGAATTGTTATTTTTGTTTGAATTTATTTCTACCTTAAATGTTGCCTCATAAGAACTAATACCTAAAATATAGTTTTTTACATCATCAGCTGATTTGATACTTATATTATTTCCAGATTTTATTTTTTTATAATTAAATTTAATAAAAAAAGCAATTATTACAACAATTATTATTGTTATAACAGTAATTATTTTTTTCATTTTTAATTACCCCCTTATAATTGTAAATTGGAATTTGTTTAATTGATGTGTGAGGTGTGATGTGGGATTTATTGTAAACGTCGACCCCTACAACGTTTGCAATATGTTTTTACCATAAATTAAAATATTAAAAATGAAAAAAATTGTGAATGGAGTTAGCTTGAATTAGAAATTGTTCTTCGAGCGCAGTAGGGAATCTCATTTTTAATGAGGGCGCTGCGGAGCAAGAAGATTTACAATTTCTATGAAAGCGACATGACCTGAACCATTTTTTGAATTTTAATATTTTAATTTTGAATATAATTACAAATTCCAATTTTTTATTTTGATAATACAAAAAAGAATAGCTAATTGCTATTCTTTTATAACTTTATTCATAATGATTTAAAATATTCTTCTAGACATGCTTCTAGTTCATTTACATCTTCTATTCTATTTATTTTTTCTCTTATTTTACTTGATTCTTTAAGATTTTTTATATACCAACATATATGTTTTCTCATTTCTCTTACTGCTATATACTCTCCTTTTTCAGCTACTGCTAACTCTATATGTTGTTTTAATACTTTTATTTTTTCTTCGTTTGAAATTTCTCTTTTTTCACCTTTTATTATGTCATTTATAATCCATGGATTTCCTATTGTTGCTCTTCCTATCATAATTCCATCTACATTGCAATAGTCAAACATTTTATTAGCATCTTCTATACTCTTTATATCGCCATTTCCTATTACTGGTATATTTACATTTTCTTTTACTTGTTTTATTATATCCAAGTCTGCTCTTCCGCTATAGTACTCCTCTCTTGTTCTTCCATGTATTGTTATTGCAGAAGCTCCTGCTTGTTCTATAATTTTCGCCACTTCTACTGCATTTATATTACTTTTATCCCAGCCTTTTCTCATTTTTACTGTTACTGGCTTTTCCACTGCTTTTACTACTTCTTGCACTATTTCTTCTATCAATTCTGGATTTAGTAACAACTTACTTCCATCACCATTTTTGACTACCTTTGGCGCTGGGCACCCCATATTTATATCTATAATATCAGCAATTCCCGATACCTCATTTGCAGCAAAAGCCATTATTTTAGGATCATTCCCAAAAATTTGAACTGCTATTGGCCTTTTTTCCCCTTCTACATCTAAAAGCTTCTTTGTTTTTTCATCATTATGAAAAATAGCTCTGCTACTAGCCATTTCTGTGTACACTAACCCTGGGTTTCCGTACTCTTTGCAAATTTTTCTAAATGCTAAATCTGTTATACCTGCCATTGGTGCAAGTAGTATATTATTTTCTAATTCTACATTTCCTATTTTCAATTTGTGTATATACATATCTATTCCTTTTTAAAATATATTTTTCTGCCTTCTGCTACTAATATTTAATAATAATCCTATTGATATAAAATTAGTAATTAATGATGTTCCGCCATAACTTATAAATGGTAATGGTATACCTGTTATAGGAAGCAATCCTATTGTCATTCCTATATTTTCTACAACGTGAAATAAAAGTATTCCGTACAATTCCCATTGCTATATATGAACCTAAATCATCACTTGCCGTTTTTGCTACATTAATTGCTTTTGTAATTAATACAACATATATAATTACAACCAAACCACAAGCAATAAATCCTGCTTCTTCGCCTATTACTGGGAATATAAAGTCAGTTGTTTTCGGATATAAAAATCCTAGCTGTGTTTGTGTTCCATTAAGCCAGCCCATCCCCAAAAGTTTACCTGCTCCTATTGCCAATTTAGATTGAATAATATTATATCCAGCACCTCTTGGGTCTAAATTTGGGTTTAAATATACTTCTATTCTAGATTTTGCATGGTCTGGTAATACAAAAAAATACAATAATGGCAATGCTATAACTAATATTGCAAAAGTAGTTATTATATATTTTTTATCTATTCCAGCAACATATAGCATTAATGTAATTGCAACTATATAAGCTAATGCTGTTCCATAATCTGGTTGAATTGCAATTAAAAATGTTGGTGCCAAGCCTATTAGTAGTATAATTGCTAGTTTACTTGGTCTATTTATTTGATTTTTTCCATTTGCCTGAATATTTACAATTGTGTAGCTCAAAAAAAGTATAACAAATATTTTAGCAAGCTCTCCAGGTTGAAAAGATAATAATCCCATATTAAACCAGCTAGTTGCTCCATTAATTGCTCCCGTAAATAATACCACAACCAATAAAATCATAAAAACTGCATAAAAAATCCAAGAGAATCGTGCAATAGCATTGTAATCTATAAACATTACTGCGCACATTATTGGAATGCTTATCAAAATCCATATACATTGTTTTTTAAAGGCATCCAATTCAGTTCCTTGGCTTGCACTATATAACGCAATTAAGCCAATTATTACTAATAACAATATGCAAATTAAAATGCTCCATTCTATATTTTTTAAGTTTCTCTTATTCATGCTTAACCTTTCTAAAATATTTTTTTAGGTGGAATATTGCTTCCACCTAATCTTATTATTTTATTTTTTTATCTAATTATTTGTTTTCTTCTTCAGCTTTATCTTCTTTTTCTGGTTCTGTTTTATCACCATCTGATTTTTCTTCTGCTTCTACCTCTTCTACTTTTTTCTCTTCTTCATTGTTTTCTGATTCTGTTTCTTTATTTTCTTCTGCTTCTGTTTTTTTATTCTCTTCTTGTTCTTTACTTTCTTCTTGTGGTTTATCTTCCTTTATTTCTTCTTTACTTTCTTCCTGTTTTTCTGTTTTTATTTCTTCTTGTTTCATCTCTTTTGTCTTCTCTTTTTCTTCTTCCTTCTCTTCTTTTTTCTCAGCTTTTTCTTTTTCAATTTCTTTTTTCATTTCATTTTTAATGTTAACAATTGGAATATTAGCATAAAGTGATGGTGCACCTGTTGTTCCATCTTCTTTTATTTCGTTTGTAAGTCTAACATCAATTGCTTCTTCTTCTACATCTATATATTTTTTAATAACTTCTATAATTTCTTGTTTCATTAATTCTAGAAAATCAGCAGAAACATTTGCTCTATCTTGCATTAGAACTAAATGTAATCTTTCTTTTGCTGTGTCTTTACTAGGTACATTTTTCTCTTCTGCTTTTTTTAATCTTTTAAAAAAGTTTACTATACTCTCGAACATTTCTTTCCCTTTCTAAAAGTGATTTTTTCACTTTTCACATATTATTTTCTAAACCATCCTTTTATTTTTTCCCATATTCCTTGTTTTCTTCCTGGTATTGTAACATCTATGTTCTCTCCAAGTATTCTTCTCGCTATCTCTATATAAGCTTTTCCTGATGGTGCCTTTTTATTTTTTATAACTGGTTCTCCTTTGTTTGTTTGTGTAATTATATATTCGTCATCTGGAACTACACCAATTAAATCCACTGATAGTAAGTCAACTATATCGTCAACTTCCATCATTTCTCCTTTTCTAACCATGTTAGGTCTTAATCTATTTACTATTAATTCTGGATTTTTTATTTCTGAGCTTTCTAATAGTCCTATTATTCTGTCTGCATCTCTTATTGCTGATATTTCTGCTGTTGTTACAACTATAGCTCTATCGGCACCAGCTATTGCATTCTTAAAACCTTGTTCAATTCCTGCTGGACAATCTATTAATATATAATCAAAATCCTCTTTTAACTTTTTAGTTAATTCTTTCATTTGTTCTTCATTTATTGCACTTTTATCTCTTGTTTGAGCAGCTGGGAGTAAAAATAGTTCTTCAAAACGTTTGTCCTTAATTAGTGCTTGTCTTAGTTTGCATTTTTCTTCTACAACGTCAACTATATCATAAACGATTCTATTTTCTAGTCCCATAACAACATCTAGATTTCTTAGTCCTATATCCGTATCTACTAAAACAACTTTTTTACCAGCTTCAGCTAAACTTGATCCTAAATTTGCTGTTGTTGTTGTTTTTCCTACGCCACCTTTCCCTGATGTTATAACTATTACTTCACCCATTTATTATTTCCTCCTCAAAACAGAATATAGCTTGTGCTTTAAAATTGTTACTTCCGTAAATTTTGGAGCACAAAAATAACTGTATTTTTTAATACAGTTATTTTATAATTTTTTTTAAGAAAAGTCAATGAAATTGGAAAATAATCAATAATTAAATAGTTTTATCTCTTCTTCATTAGAGTTATTCTCTATGTCATATTTAACTAAAATATTCTCCTTAAAGCTTGATATGTTTTTATTTTCTAAATATATATCAATTGACATAATATCTGTTCCATCAGATGTTTCATCATTATTGCAGTCTCCTATAATAGCAAAATAGTACTCTAACCAAGTATCTTCTTTTTGCCCATAATATGGTAGTTTTTCATATTCGTATGCCACTAAAAAATCATATATTTCTTTGTCTTTTTCCTCAACTATGCCATTTTCGTTCATATCACCAACAAGCATTCCATCTACATATTCTATACTGTTTAATTGTAATATTTTTTCTTTTCTTGCTTCATAGCTTGCCTCTCCATCATCTGCTACAAAAGTAATATTATATATAGGTCCATATAGATATACAATAAATTCTTTATATTCATCGCCTTCTGTTAATTTATTTACAGAAAAACAATTTACGGGTAGCTTAGTTTCTTGCATTATTTTAGCAATTTTTAGTAAAGTATCATCTTGTAATGTATCACTATCCTGTAATATATTTCTTTGTTTAAAACTATCTAAAATCCATGTATATGGGTATGCTATGTTGTCTGCAATTATTGAATGTCCATTAAATTCTATACTGGCTTGTGGCAATTCGTCACTAAACCACACTCTATCTAATTTAATATCATTCATTAAAATATATGTTTTATCACTGGCAAAATTATATATTTTTCCATTCACTATTTTATTCTCACCATTTGCAATGCTTTCAAATTCTTCACTTGTATATATAGGAATTATATCTTGCTCACCAAAAAAGCCATTATATATTTGATTCAAGTCATAACTTTCGTATAGTTTCTTAGTATCTGAAATAACATCTCTTTGTGATTGCATTTTGTTTGCCATTATTATGTAACTACTTATTAAAAAAGTGGTTAGGAATACTAATGAAACTAAAGTAAGTATTGTAATTGCACCTTTTTCACTCTTGATTTTTTTCATTTGTTACCTCCAACAAAGTCTAACTTTATTATACTGTAATAGTTTTTTAAAAACAATAGATTTTTTGTTTTTTCAAATTAATTTAGATAAATTGTAATTTGTTCTTATATTCAAAATTAAAACATGGTGCAAACGTTGTAGGGACCGACGTCCTCGGCGACCCACAATTCATCGCAGAAATCCCCCCAACAGATTGTATTGCCTTTCTTCCAAAAAAATAGTATAATATCAATGTTTTAAGGAGATTGATGAAATGAACTCAAAATATTTAGATAAATTAGAATATAATAAAATACTAGAAATGTTAGAAGGTTTTGCTAAAACATATTTAGGTAAAAATTTATGTAGAAGATTACATCCAAGTACCAATGTGTCCTTTTTATTGGAGCAAACAAATCAGGCTCTTGGATTAATTTATAAAAAAGGTAGCTTACCTCTTTCTTCTATTCCTAATATTGATATCGCAATTAAAAACCTTGAATCTAACTTTTCTTTAACAGCTTTAGATTTATTAGAAATTGGTAGTATTTTAAAGACTTCTAGAGAATTAAAAGAGTATTTTCTTGATGAATCTTGTGAGCTAATACTGCCTTCTTATGACATGATATATATTAATAAATTATTAGAAAAAGAAATTTTTGATAAAATTTTAGATGAAAACACTATTGCAGATAATGCTTCTTCAAAGTTAAACTCAATTAGAAAATCTCAAAAGAATTTAGGTGTAGAAATCAAAAATAAATTAAACTCAATGGTTCATTCTGCTACATATTCAAAATATCTGCAAGATAGTATTGTTACAATAAAAAATGAAAGATATGTAATTCCAGTAAAAGAAGAATATAGAGGTTTTGTTAAAGGATTTGTTCATGATGTTTCTTCAAGTGGTTCTACTGTTTTTATTGAGCCTCTTGCTGTTTTTGAGCTTAACAATGAATTGAACAACTTAAAAGCTGAAGAAGCAATAGAAATTGCAAAGATTTTAACAGAGCTTTCTAGAAAACTTATGCCAATTACTAATGAATTAAAAAACAATGTTGAATTAATCGGTCAAATTGATTTTATATTTGCCAAAGCAAGTTTTAGTAAAAAGCTAAATGGAATTAAACCTGATATTAATAATAAGAAATATGTAAATTTAATTCAAGCGCGCCATCCTTTAATTGATGAAAGCAAAGTAGTTCCAATTGATATTTCTATTGGAGAAAACTATTCTTCTCTTATAATTACAGGGCCAAATACCGGTGGTAAAACTGTTTGTTTAAAAACTACAGGTTTATTGTTATTAATGGCATATAGCGGAATTTTAATTCCTTGCAAAGAAAATAGTAGTATATATGTTTTTGATAATATTTTTGCAGATATTGGTGATGAACAAAGTATTAGTGAATCTTTAAGTACTTTTTCTTCTCATATTTTAAATATTGTTGAAATTACTAAAATAGCAACTAAAAATAGTCTTATTCTTTTAGATGAACTTGGTTCTGGCACTGACCCAATAGAGGGAAGTCGTTTAGCGATAAGCATTTTAGACTACTTTTATAATTTAGGTTCAATTGTAATTAGCACTACTCACTACGAAGAATTAAAGCAATATGCAATTGTTACAAATGGTTTTGAAAATGCAAGTTTCGAATTTAATTTGGAAACTTTATCTCCAACATATAAATTATTAATTGGCATTCCTGGTAAAAGTAATGCTTTTGAAATAAGTAAAAGACTAGGTTTAAAAGAAAGTATTTTAGAAAAAGCAAAATCATTAATTGATAATGATAATATTTGTATAGAAGATTTATTAAAAGAAATTTATGATAATCAAATAGAAATTGAAAAAAAGAAAGATGAAACAACTAAAAATTTAAATCAAATAGAAATGCTTAGAAAAAAACTTGAAACTGATTATTCAGAATATGAAGAAAAAGCTATCCTTATGGTTGAAAATGCAAAAAAAGAAGCTAGAGACATATTATTAGATGTTCAAGATGAAGCAACACAAATAATAAAAGAAATGAACAATCTTTCAAAGAAAAATGGCAAAGCTTCTGTTCAAGAAATGTATGATTTAAAAAGTAAAGTAAATGATAAAATAAAAGACTTTTCTATGAATAGCAAAAATCAAAAAGGTAATTTAACACCAGACGAAATAAAAGTTGGAATGCAAGTATATGTTATTCCTCTTAGCAAAGTTGGAACTGTAATAAAACTTCCAAATGCTTCTTCTGAAATAGAAATCCAAGTAGGAAGCTTAAAAACAAATATTGCTATTGATAAACTTGTGAGAACAAAACAAGAAACCCAAAAAGCTATTCAACCTACTAAAAATAAATCAATAATAAAGTCTAAAAATATATCTAACGAAATAAATGTAATTGGTTTAACAGTAGATGAAGCAATTCCACTAGTAGACAAATATTTAGATGATGCAAATATTGCAAGATTAGGAACAGTTAGAATTGTTCATGGCAAAGGAACAGGAAAGCTAAAAGCTGGAATCCATGCGTTTTTAAAAAAACACCCACATGTTAAATCTTATAGAATGGGTACATTTGGCGAAGGTGAAATGGGAGTAACTGTTGTAACAATAAAATAGGGAAAAAGGGGGCTGTCCCCTTTTTCCCTATTTTATTTGTGTTGCATTTTCATCCATCTTACTCTTTCTTGATGTAGTTTTTCTCCAAATTCTTGTCCTTGTATGTTTTTATATTTTTTCTTTATATATTCTCCATCTATTTTTACTAGTAGCTCTTGCCCTATTGGCTCAAATGTACATTTTTTTCTTTTTTCTTCACTTAAAGTTCCTGTCCTATTTTTATCACAATATACTACTATCTGCAATCCATGTAATCCTAACACAGATTTTTCTACTCGTTCTATAAAAGAAACTTGTTTTTCCGGAGTCATTTGACTAAATATTCCACCTCTCATGTGTTCTTTACATGATGTGATTCCTGCTTTTTTCCATGATGTTGGAACTCCTATTCTATTAGACAATTTTCTTTCTGGTTCAACGCCTCTTTCGTCATGTCCGTAATGATGTGGTAATATTTCTTTTGGTGTTAAGCCTTTTCCTAAATCATGGACTAAACTTGCATATCGTATTTCTAAATTATCTGTTAATTTTGCGCTATTATCAAGTACTATCATTGTATGATTATAGCTATCTCCTTCTGGATGATATTCTATTGGCTGGATACTTCCTATTAAAGCATATATTTCCTTAAAATGTACATCTAAAACTCCTGCTTCTTTTAAAGCATTAAAAAATATCGATGGTTTTTCTGTTGCTAATGCTTTTCTAAATTCGCAAAATACTCTTTCTTTTGATAATGAATTTAATTCTCCTTTTAATTCATTCATCATTTGTATAGTTAATTTCTCTACTTTAAAATTTAACTCACTTGCAAATCTAGCTACTCTATATACTCTTAATGGATCTTCTTTAAAGCTAGTGCTTGTTGCTCTTATTATTTTATTTTTTAAATCTTCTTGTCCATTAAATGGGTCTATTATTTCTTTAGTTAAAACATCTTGTGCAATTGAATTAATTGTTATATCTCTTCTTAACAAATCTTCTTCGATTGTTATATTTTTATTTGTTGTAATCTCAAATTCTTTATGACCTTTTCCTATTTTTTTCTCTGTTCTAGCAAGTGCAAATTCATGTCCATTCAAATCAAAAACCTCAAAGGCTTTTCCTCTTATATGTGCATTTGGAAACAATTCTAAAAAATCCTGTTTCTCTAAACCAACTACACAATAATCTTCATCAAAAATAGGCCTATTTAATAGTTTATCTCTAAGTGCCCCTCCTACTAAATAAAGCCTACCTCCATGATTTTCAATTAATTTTGCAATTCCTAGAGCTTCCATGTTTTTTCCTTTTATTTTTAATATTCTACTTTTTTAATTTATTTATGCAATCATATTATCATAAGTTCTATTAATTTGCAATTTAAAGCAAAAGACACTAGCAGTGTCTAGTGTCTTTTCTTTGTTTACACAAATAAAGTTTCATTTTTATACGACTTTATAGATTATATATCTTCTTTTTTAAATTTATAATTTCTTTTTGGAAGTACTGGTGCCTTTGTGTTTCCTTTCATTGACTTTATTATAGCATTTATTCTTATTGGCAAGCTTCTTGTTTCATTGTTTATAAAGCTTAGTAAATATGGCTTCAATTCTTCTGGTGTGGTTTCATATAGTTCCATTAAATAGTAAAGCATCTTATACATGTCTTTACATCTCTTTATATTAGGTGTAGCCATTATACTTCCTTCTCTATTTCTATAATAATAATATATAGGAAATTCCCCATATTTTAATTTTTCTGCTAGTATAGTTGCTTTTATAGAATATACCATATCTTCATAATACATGTTTTCAATAAAAGTTATATTATTTCTATCCAAAAATTCTTTTTTCCAGACTTTACTTGCAACTGCAAAATGCATGTCGCAAACTATTCTTGCCTCTTTAGTTGAATTTTCAGCATTTGGTAAATATACTTTATTATCTCCTCCTACATATTTTACCCCAAAATATGTTACATCTGCTCCATCTTCCCCTATTGTATTATTTATTTTTTTTAAAGTATCTGGTTCATAGAACAAATCATCACCATCTAGATGAACTATATATTCTCCATTTGCCTGTGAAATTGCTATATTTCTTGATTTACTTAATCCCAAATTAATTACATTATCTATAACTTTAATTCTGTCACCATTTTTACTTTCATATTCTTTAAGAATATTTAAAGTATTATCTTTTGAGCCATCGTTTACTAATATTAGCTCATAGTCTTTAAAAGTTTGATTTAATACACTTTCAATTGCTTTTGATACATATGTTTCTATATTGTATGCGCATATTATTACACTAAACCTCTTTTTCATTTTTGTACTCCTCTGTTAATATTTTTTAATTTAAAAGTTATATTGCAATTATAATATTATTTTTTTTTTATGTCAAATTTTTCCTATTTGTTTTTAGTCCAATTCTTTTGCTTCAGCAACTTATTATTTCTATAAGTAAACATATATGCAATATTTGCAAAAAACAAACATTTCGTTTCAACTGAACTAATGTCTGTTTGTTTTTTCACATATTATTAATTAAACGTTTACTTTTACAAGTTTCTTGCCATTTGGATTCCTGAGCATGATGCCATCATTAAACCTCTTGTCATTCCTCCTCCATCTCCTATTGAGTATAATCCTTTTATATTTGTTTCAAATTGTTCATTTATTATTACTTTATTGCTGTAAAATTTTATTTCTGGTGCATATAAAAGATTATCTGGATTTGCAAATCCTTCTACAACTTTATCTATTGTTCTTATAAATTCTAGTATACTTACCATCGTTCTATAACCTAATGCAAATGTAATATCACCTGCTACTGCTGACTTTAATGTTGGTTCTACTGAATTTCTTTCTAACTCATAATCCCAAGTTCTTTTTCCTCTATGTATGTCTCCTAGTCTTTGAACTACTATATTTCCTGCACCTAGGTCATTTAGGTTTTGAGCAACATTACGTCCATATCCAATTGGTTTATCAAAAGGATGTGTGAAGTGGTGTGATACAAGTATTGCTAAATTTGTATTTGTACTTTTTCTTTCTTTATATGAATGTCCATTTACTAATGTTAAATTGTTATCATAAACTTCTGCTGATACAAATCCACTTGGGTTTTGACAGAAAGTTCTTACTTTATCTCTAAATGGACCTACTCTCCCAACAAACTTTGCTTCATACATGTATTTATTTACATCTTTCATAATTTCGTCTGGAAGCTCGTATCTAACACCAATATCTACTATTCCTGTATCTGTTTTTATACCATGTTTATTACACATATCTACTAGCCAATTTGCACCTTTTCTTCCAACAGCTAGTACAACTTTATCTGCATACACACTCTCTAATGGATATTCTTCATCTTCTATATATTTTGCTTCTTTAATTTTAACACCTTTTATCTCGCCATTTTCTACAATTAAATCTCCAACAGTTGTTCCGAAAAGCATCTCTACACCATTGTCTTCTATATATTTTTCTAATCTTCCATATACTTCATGGCTTTTTTCTGTTCCTAAATGTCTTATTGGAATATTTATTAATCTTATTCCATCTTTTTCTGCTCTTTTAGATATTTTAGCTATCTCTTCTTGATATTCTGTTCCTTCTAATTTTTTATCTGCTCCAAAGTCTAGGTAAATCTTATCTGTATAATCTATTAGTTCTTTTGTTTTTGAAACTCCTATATATTTATGCAAAATTCCTCCAACGTGAATGTCATCGTCTTTGCTATCATATAATGATAATTTACCATCAGAAAAAGCTCCTGCCCCTGAAAATCCATTTGTTATATTGCACATTGGTTTACAATGTACACATTTTTTTGTTTTTTCTATTGGGCAATATCTTTCTTCTACTCTTTTTCCTTGGTCTATTAATAGTACATGTTTATATTTTTTTAGTTGTATTAGTTCATAGGCACAAAAAATTGAGCTAGGCCCCATTCCTACTACTATTACATCATATTTACTTTGCATATAAATCACTCCATTTGTTTATTTTACTATATAATAATAGCATAAATTTATTATATATTCAACAAAAAAAGCCTATATTAGGCTTTTTTTAGGTTAGTTTTCTTCCTTATTTGTTATTTCTTCTAGGTGTAATAATTCTTCCCAACGTCTGTCTACTTCCTTTTGAAATTCTTCTATCATCCATTCATTTCCTGGTTTAAACATGTGTTTAAATCTTTTTTGTGGTCTTAAGAATTCTTCTATTGGAAGTTTGTTTTTTGGTTTATAGTTTACTATATATCTTCCGTCTATTACTTCATATAGTGGCCAGTAGCATGTTTCTACTGCTAACTTATTTATTTGCATTAAGTCTTCTGTGTTGTAGCCCCATCCTCTTGGACATGGTGTAAGTACATTTAGGAATGCTGGTCCTTTTGTATAAATTGCTTTTTCTGATTTCTCGTATAAATCTTTAAAGTTATTATATGCGATTGTTTGAGCAACATAAGGAATGTGGTGATTTGCCATTATGTTTGTTAAATCTTTTCTATTTTGCATTTTGCCAGGAATTACTTTTCCTGCTGGTGATGTTGTTGTATCTGCAAATCTAGGTGTAGCAGATGAACGTTGGATTCCTGTATTCATATATGCACCATTGTCATAGCATACATATACCATATCATGTCCTCTTTCCATTGCTCCTGATAAGCTTTGTAGTCCTATATCATAAGTTCCTCCATCGCCTCCAAATGCTATAAATTTAGTTGTTTGATCTTCTGGTATTTTTCCACTTCTTTTTAATGCTTTATATGCAGCTTCTGCTCCACTTGCATTTGCAGCTGCACATTCAAAAGCTGTATGTACAAAAGAATCTGTCCATGCTGTGTATGGATAGATAAATGTTGAAACTTCCATACATCCTGTAGCACAAGATATTACTGCATGGTCTTCTGGTTTTAATGCTCTTAAAACCATTCTCCCTACAACAGGAGCTCCACATCCTGCACACATTCTATGACCTGCTGTAAATCTTGATGGTTTTTCTGCAATTACTTCTTTTAAATTATATGCCATTGTTATTTCCTCCTATTTTCTTAATCCTAAATATCTATATGGATTATCTATTTCTCCTGTTTTTGCGATTTGAGCTAAATCATTATATACGCTTTCTATATCATCTGCTTTTGTATCTCTTCCACCGATTCCATATACATAGTTTACCATTGGAACTTGTTTTTTATTTACATACATTGCAGATGTTACATCTTCAAATAAAGCTCCACCAGCAGCGTTTAGTGAATCTGATTTATCTAATACAGCAACTGCTTTTACATTCTCTAATGCTTTTGCAATTTCTTCTGCTGGAAATGGTCTAAATACTCTTATTTTTAGAAGTCCTGCTTTTATTCCTTTTTCTCTTAAATTATCTACAACATATTTTGTTGTTCCTGCCGTTGAGTTCATACATACTATTGCAATTTCTGCATCATCTAGTTTGTATTCTTCAAAGAAAGAGTATTTTCTACCTGTCATTTTTTCAAAGTCTTTTGCTACATCTAATATTACTTTTTTCGCATTTTTCATTGCTTCTGCTTGTTGTGCTTTATGTTCAAATAAGTATGCTTGTAAGTCAAGTGGTCCTACTGCTATTGGGTTATCTTTATTTAGCAAATATTCATCTGGCTTATATTCTCCAACAAAAGTTTTTACTTTATCATCTTCTATTAATTCTATGTTTTCTATTGAATGTGATGTTATAAATCCATCCTGGCATACCATTAAAGGTAGTTTTACATTTTTATTTTCTGCTATTCTATGTGCCATTATTAAATTGTCATAAGCTTCTTGGTTATTCTCTGAAAATAGCATAATCCATCCAGCATCTCTTACTCCCATTGCATCTGAATGGTCATTATGAATATTTAATGGTCCTGATACTGCTCTATTTACCAAGCTCATTACTATTGGTAATCTTAAACTTGAAGCAATATATATCATTTCCCACATTAATGACATTCCATTTGCAGAAGTTGCTGTCATAGCTCTTGCTCCTGCAGCTTCTGCTCCTATTGTTGCAGACATTGCACTATGCTCACTTTCTACTGCAACAAATTCTGTATTTACTTCTCCATTACTTACAAATGTTGAAAAATATTGTGGTATTTCTGTTGATGGTGTTATTGGGAATGCTGCTACTACATCTGGATTTATTTGTTTCATTGCAATAGCTGCTGCTTCATTACCACTTAAACGTTCTCTAATAGACATTTCATTTCCTCCCTTTTTTTATTTTAAACAGACATATGTCTTGTTTCATTTGTTTTACTCCATAGTTATTGCGCCAAAAGGACAAACCTTAGCACAAACTCCGCATCCCTTGCAATAATCATAATTAAATTCTGTTCTTTTTTGGTCTTTTCCTACTGGTATTGCGTCATCTGGACATACAGGAAAACATAGACCACATTGTTTGCATTTTTCTGATAAGAATATAGGTTTTTGGCTTCTCCAATCTCCTGTTTTAAATTCTCTTGCATTTCCTGCTGTATATATATCTCCACCTGGTGTTAATTCTTCCATTGGTGTTTTTGGATTGATATCCATGTAAAATCACATCCTTCTTTCTATATTTCTTCTACTGAATTTAAAGCCATTTCTAATGCTTTCATATTTCCTTCTATTACCTCTGGTTTTTTAGCAAATTTATGCTTAAATGATCCTTTCATATCATTTAATAATTCTTCATCTGACATAACTTTACTAACTTTTACTATTGCTGCTAGCATTGGTGTATTAGGAAAATATCTTCCTAATGCTTCTTCTGATATTTTTCTTGCGTCTATTTTATATACTTTTCCTTCATAACCTTTAAGTAATTTCTTTATCTCTTCCGCATTCTTTGTAGTGTTAATTACTATTGCTCCTGTGCTTTTCAATCCAGCTGTTACTGGAACTGTATCCAATAAAGTATCATCTACAACTACTACATAATCTGGTTCATAAATGTTACTATGTATTGTAATTGGTTTGTCGCTTATTCTGTTGTATGCAGTAATTGGTGCACCCATTCTCTCTGGTCCGTATTCTGGAAATCCTTGAATATATTTACCTGTGTTAAACGCTGCATCTGCTAAAAGAAGTGATGCTGTTTTTGCACCTTGGCCTCCACGTCCGTGCCATCTAATTTCTATTAACCCGTCCATTTTCTATCTCCCCTCTTAAAATCTATTTTACATGGTTAAATATATAACTAAACATTTAAAAAGTCAATATTGTAAATTTGAAAAAAATAGCAATATGTTTTATAATAGTATTAATATGGATAATATTCCATCATATTGGAGGTATGGAAAAATGAAAATACCAAACGACCGATTATCTCGGTCACTTCTCAGAACATTAGCAGCCTTATTTTTACTCGCAGTGGCAATACTATTTTTCTGGCTGGCTTTTGCTCTTGGAAAGGTTGGAGTTAACATTCTGCTAATATTTATTGTTAGCTCTGTTGCCACAGTTCTTGCTTTCTTATCCATTTTCTTATTGAGCCCTATATTTTGGGTCATAGCTCTGGGGGTAATCATTGAGAAAATTTCTAAGGAAGATTTCATTTATTACAGGAAAAATTTAAGACCATTTGCAAAAAAATGTGTTGACAAATACCTGTGGTAAACCTCCCCAGTAACCGATACTTTATTCCAATAAGGTATCGGTTGCTTTTTGTTCTTTTAGTGTAATTTGAATTTATAGTTGGTATGTGGTATAATTAAAATAACATTATATTTGAAAGGATGGTCATATCAATGAGTGCATCACAGTGGTTAGCTACTATTTTGGAGTTTGCCCTAATAGTTTTAGCAATACTTGGCCTCATCTTTGAAGAGAAAGTTATCAAGTTCGAAGACGAACTTGTTGAAGTTGCTAAGCTTATGCCAAGCTTCTTTAAAGCTCTCTCAAAAAGAATAAAGCGAAAGTTTTCTCGCTAATTTCTAAAAAGAAACATAAATGCCAATGAATTTGGATTATGTTTCTTTTTTATTGAATTTTTCTGCTTTGCCCCAAATTTGAATATATGGTTAGTATGTGGTATAATTAAAAGTACTATAATAATTTGAAAAGAGGACAAAATAATGAATAACACTAATATTAAAAGCAAAAAACGAGCTACTAGAAAATTCTTAAGAAGTTTCTTGATAGTCTCTCTTAAATCCATTCGGGCTATAGCTTGTGTGGTTGCACTTCTCTCTGCAGGTTTTGGTTTAGTTACCTTCCTTGCAGAACCTAATGAGTCATTTGGTTCTGGTAAAGATTTTTTACTAGCCATGGTTTTTAAAACCCTCATTTCAATTGCATTTATTGCTTTCTCACTCCTTTCAGGAGCGGTCACCGTTAAGATTTCAAATCTTTTCGATGATTAAGCAAAAAAACGCGGATATTTCCAACAGTTTGGTTCCGCGTTTTTTCTATTCATTTTTATCTTCACATTGTGTTATTACTATATAAAAGTTGTAAAATTTGATTCTTTAACTGATATGTGATATAATAAAAGAGTAAAAATGGCAATTGCCAAAATCGAAAGGATGTATTACTTATGAAAAAGACGAAACTTGTATACCGGATCCTTGCTGTTATTCTTGTAGCAGTAGTTGCTACCGCATTTTTCACAGTTCCTACAGCGTGGAAATGCATACGAACAGCGCATGAGTTATCTAGCATTTCCAGCGAGATAATGTATATCAAAGACTCTGCCGATAGGGCTAAGCCTGGATATGGCTGGACTACCGAAAGAAACGAAAGATACTATGCCTTGCAAGCAGAACGTAGTGCATTATACAAATCTAACGACGCAGTAGTTCATGCATTTGCAAATGCAAACAACTTTGTACGACTTGCAATGCTTGTGGGTTTGTTTTTAGCATTTCTGTTAGAAATGGCATCGCTTTTAATTCTCTTGGTAAGGTGGAAAAATAAAGTGGTACGCAAAAAGAAAAGTGCTGAAGCCTGAATAGGCTCCAGCACTTTTCTTTTTTTATTCTTCTTCTGGTGCTTCTACTGGGCAAACGCCTGCGCAAGTACCGCAACCAATACATGCATCTGCATCTATTATGTATTTATCTTCTCCTTGTGCTATGCAACTTACTGGACATTCTGCTGCACATGCTCCACAAGATATACATTTATCTGTTATTTTGTATGCCATGTTTTTCCCTCCCTTTAAAATTATATTATAAATTATTTTTTGTTTTTTTCATCCATTTTTTCTAATTTCTCTAGCTCTTGTAATTCTTTTAAGTCCTCTGGATTATCCGCTTCTATACTGTCATCTTCTTTTTCTACATTTTTTATAATTTTTATATCTTTCGAATTGTATTTTTTAAAGAAAGTATCTTCTCCATCATGGAATTTTACTTTTACTATTTCTTTTAGTGTTTCTACTCCGCAAACTTCACCTTCTCCATCTTCTGTTTTTACTATTGCTCCAACTTTTGGTAATCTTTTAAGTTTTTCTTCATATACCTCTTGCTCATATTTTAAGCAACACATTAGTCTTCCACAATTTCCAGATATTTTAGATGGATTTAATGATATATTTTGTTCTTTTGCCATTTTTATTGATACTGCTTCAAAATTTCCTAAAAAAGAACAACAGCATAGCTCTCTTCCACACATTCCATTTCCGCCAAGGTTTCTTACCTCGTCTCTTACTCCTATTTGTCTTAATTCTATTCTTGTTTTAAATATTGCTGCTAAATCTTTTACTAAATCCCTAAAATCTATTCTTCCATCTGCTTTAAAGAAGAAAAGTAGTTTACTTCTATCGAATTTATATTCTACATCTGTTAATTTCATGTCTAGTCCATGCTCTTTTATTTTCTTTTCACAGATTTTTAAAGCTTCTTTTTCTTTCTCCTTATTCTCTTCATGCTGTTTTTTATCTTTGTTTGTTGCAACTCTAATTATCTTTTTTAATGGTTTTACTAACTTATCATCTGGAATTGTTCTGTTTGCTATTGCTACTTCTCCATATTCTTTTCCCATTGCTGTTTCTACAATAACATGCTTCCCTTGTTCTATTTGTATTCCATCTGGATCAAAAAAATATATTTTCCCTGGTTTTTTAAATCTAACTCCTATAATATTAGCCATTTATTTCCTCCCACACATTTAGCATAAAATTATCTATTGTCATATCATAATTACTATTTTTTCTTAGTCTTTCTTTTGCATTTTCTGCAATTTCAATGCATTCAATATATTTTCTATTATCTTTAATCTTTTCAAAAAAAATCGTAATAATATAATCTAATATACTGTTTATATCTTCTTTGCCTTTAAAAACTAGCTCTTTGCTGTTAATTAAGTCAATTACATTTACATGTTCTAAGTTACTAAACATTTTATTTATATCCTCAAATTCGCTTTGCTTTTCTATAATCTGAATTGACTTGCTTATACTTCCATTAGATGTTTTATAGACTATATTCCCAACATTTTGATAGTTATATTTTTCTTTTAATATTTTTAGCATTTCTTCTTCTGTAAGTTTGTTAAAGTTTATTTTAGTACATCTTGATTTTATTGTTGGTAAAAAAGCACTTTCACTGGTTGTAATTAATATTATTGTAACATATTCTGGTGGTTCTTCCAATGTTTTTAGCAATGCATTTTGTGCTTCTTTTGTTATATTTTGTCCATCATTTATTATATACACTTTTTTTGTTGATACTATAGGCTTTTCTACTACTTTCCTATTCAACTCTCTTATTTGTTCTATTTTTACGTTGTTTCCATCTGGTTCTATTATTGTTAAGTCTGGGTTGTTTGAATTATCAAATTCTAAACATGATTTGCACTTATTGCATGGTTTATTTTCATTTAAGCATAATATAGCTTTTGCAAATTCTTTTGCAAACAAAAACTTGCCTATACTTTCTTGTCCAATGAACATATATGCATTAGCTATTTTATTTTTTATTATAATATCTTCTAGTATTTTTTTGTTTTTTTGGTTTCCTATAATATTTTCAAAAATCATATTAATCTTCCTAAAATTGATTATTTAACTTTTCCAAATTTATTTAATGGCCAGAATCTAATCCATACTTTGCTTTCAATTTTTTTTAGTGGGATACATCCAAAGCTTCTACTGTCCATACTTTGTGGTCTGTTATCTCCCATAACAAACACACAATTTTCTGGGACTATAATATCTGTAAATACCTTTTGCTCTGTTTGTATTCCATCTCTTAAATATGGCTCATCCAATTTTTGCCCATTTAAGTATACTTTTCCACCTTCAATTTTTATATGATCTCCAGCTACGCCTATTACTCTTTTTATATAGCTTGTTTTATTAAATTCTAATACATAATATGAAAACTTACCCAAAATTCCCTTTGGTTCATAATCATATATTGCAACAGGATTATTCATATCTACGTCAAATGTAGACATTTGTGTTTGACTTGGAGCTTCAAATGTTACTATATCGCCTCTTTTGTATTTTCCTTTTACTGTTCTAGTCCATCTACTTAAGATAAGTCTTTGTCCTTCTTCTAAAGTATTATACATTGATGGCTGTTTTACTATTGTTGGTGTTCCTATATAATATCTAAATAACAATGCTAAAACTACTGCTATTATTATGCAATATGCCCATTCTAATATATCTTTTATTTTTGAATTTGCTTTTTCTTCCATTGTTTTTCCTTCTTTCGAATACATTACTTTCTCATTATACATTACTATCTACATTTTTTCAATTATTTCATTGTATAAATTGGATTTCGTTGGGGTAATTTTCATGATGCCTTCGGGTCGCCCAGGAGTGCGACCCCTACAACGTTTGCAACATGTTTTCATCCGAAATTAAAATATTAAAAATGAAAAAAATTGTGAATGGAGTTAGCTTGAATTAGAAATTGTTCTTCGAGCGCAGTAGGGAATCTCATTTTTAATGAGGGCGCTGCGGAGCAAGAAGATTTACAATTTCTATGAAAGCGACATGACCTGAACCATTTTTTGAATTTTAATATTTTAATTTTGAATATAAGAACAAATCACAACTTATTTACTTTTTGTTGGTATTGTTATTACTACTTCTGTGCCTTCATTTACTTTGCTTTTTATATCAATTCTTCCATTGTTTTTGTCTAATATTTCTTTTGCAATTGAAAGTCCTAATCCCGTACCTCCCATTGCTCTGGTTCTTGCTTTGTCTACTCTATAAAATCTTTCAAATATCTTGTTTAAATCTTCTTCTGGAATTCCTATTCCATTATCAATTACTTTTATATATGCATCATTATAAACAAATCCTACATATATTTTTATGGTTCCACCTTCTCCTGTGTATTTTATGCTGTTTGATAATATGTTTAAAACTACTCTTTCTATACCATCTTTATCTGCATAAACATTTGGAACATCTGCAGTTACAAAGCATTCTACTTTTTGATGTTTTTTGTCCATTTCTATTTGTAAGTTTTCCTGTGCTTGCTTTACAAGTTCCCCTAAGTCAAACTCTGTTTTCTCTGTATTTGTTTTCTTATTATCATATTTAGAAAGTGTTAATAAATCATTTACAAGTTTAGTCATCCTTACCGCTTCTGATGATATAACGTTTAAGAACTTTGTTTGCAATTCCTTGTCATATTCGCTTGTTGCAAGTGTTTCCGAATAGCCTAAAATTGACGTAAGTGGAGTTTTTAACTCATGCGATACATCTGCTACAAATTCTTTTCTCATATTATCTAGTCTTACATGTTCTGTTATATCTTGGATTAATACCATAACTCCTGCTGGTCTATTATTTTCATCTTTGAATGGAGCAAAGAACATATTTACATACATATCATCTATATTTAATTTTTGTTCTGTTGATGTCCAATTTTCTAAATATATTATTTTTTCCATGTTCATATCTACTTTTAATTTTTTAAATATTTTATCAAAAGTATTATCATCTGCCGTTATTTTTAAAAGTCTACTTGCAGCTGGGTTTATATGAATTATACTGCCATCTATGTTAAATGCTATAATTCCATCTGTCATGTGAAGTAGAATTGTTTCTATTTGCATTTTTTGTCTTGTTACCTCATTTAAGTTCTCTTTTAGTCCTGCCGTCATTACATTAAATGCTTTTACTAATTCATCTATTTCTGTATTTGATTTTCCCTTGTCTACTTCTTTTATTTCTATTTGTTCAGTTTCATCTCCAGATGATATTCTTTCTACTTTTTTTATTAATTTAGAAATTGGTGAAACTACATTTTTAGATGTAAATATAAGAATTATAGTAGATATAATTAAAAAACTTCCTGTTAATATTGATAAAACTATTTTTCCTGTTGCAATATTTTTTTCTAGTAATTCTGGATTTTGTGTTAAATCGCCTATTTTTTCAATATATATGTACCCTGGTATTGCAAGCATTAATATTGCAAGTGCAATAATTATTAATATCATCTTTATTTGAACACTTTTAAACATTTTTTCACCTCAAAAAAATAAATTGTAATTTGTTTGACCGAATTTATCTTCGATTTTGTAGAGGCAATTTCTACGATGCCTGCGGGTCGCCGAGGACGGCGACCCCTACAACGTTTGCAATAAATCACACCTCTCACATCAATTAAACAAATTACAATTTATATATTAATTTGCTTTTATATAATATCCTACGCCTCTTTTTGTTATTAATATTTTTGGATTTGCAGTGTCTTTTTCTATTTTGCCTCTAATTCTTCTTACTGTAACGTCTACTGTTCTTATATCCCCATAATATTCATAACCCCAAACTTTTTCTAGTAACACTTCTCTTGTTATTACTTGTCCTGCTTGGCTTGCTAGGAATTTTAAAACTTCAAATTCTCTTAAAGTTAAGTCAATAACCTCTCCATCAACTTTTGCTTCAAATTTATCTAAATCTAGTGTTAGGCTTCCTACAACAATCTTTTTAGTTTTTTCATTGCTAACTTCTGTTGAGTTTTCTTTGATTTCTGATTTTCTTAAATTTGCTTTTATCCTTGCCATTAATTCTCTTACGCTAAATGGTTTTGTTATATAATCATCTGCACCCAATTCTAACCCTAGTATTTTATCTATTTCTTCGTCTTTTGCTGTAAGCATAAGGATTGGCACATTAAGTGAAGTTCTTATTTTTTTGCATACTGTTAGTCCATCCATTTTAGGTAACATTATATCTAGTAATATTAAATCTGGTTTTTTTGTAGTAGCTATCTCTACTGCTGTAAGCCCATCATTTGCTTCTAATGTGTTATATCCCTCTTTTTGCAAATTATATACTAATATTTCTACTATTGGTTTTTCATCATCAACTATTAAAATGGTTTTTTTATCTCTTTCTTCAATCTCTTCCACTAGAAAGACCCACCCTTCTTTGTTTCAATTTTATACATTCTTTATATCATATAACTTAAATTTAGACAAGTTTTTTTTACAAATTTGTTACGGAAATATGACATTTATAAAATTATTTCTATTTGATTTATTGTTTTGTTGTCTTCTAATTTCACTTGTTTTTCTTCTATTTTACTTCCATTTAAATAGAATTCTCTTACTCCGTGAATTTCTTCCTTCAGGATTTTTTATCTTTATATTGTATATGCTTGTCTTATACCTATATTTTATGCTATATTCTTCCCATTTTCCCGGTATGCTTGGTTCTATTTTTAGCATTTCATTTTCTACTTTCAATCCTAATATATTTTCTATTCCTGCGTTTAAAAACCAGCTACTTGAACCTGTGTACCAGGTCCAACCACCTCTTCCCGCAAGATTATTTGCTCCATATATATCTGCCGGTATAACGTATGGTTCTTGTTTATATTTTATTGTTGCTTCTTTTGTTCTTGTGTGTTCTATTGGATTAATCATTCTATAGTATTCCAAAGCTTTATCACCAAATCCAAGTTTTGCAAAGGCAATTATTGCCCACATTGCTGCATGTGTATATTGTCCTCCGTTTTCTCTTACCCCTGGTAAATATGCTTTTATATAACCTGGCTCTAACTTTGTTTTATTAAATGGTGGGTCCAATAGTTTTATTATTCCATTCTCTGTATCTATTAAATGATTTTCTAAGCTTTCCATTGATATATATTTTTTGTCATTATCAGCTGCATTTGATATTACTCCCCAACTTTGTGATATGCTATCTATTCTACATTCTTCATTTTCTATGCTTCCGCAAAGGTTCTCCGGTTATCCATATATGCTCTTCTAAACCATCTTCCATCCCAACCTGCTGTGTTTAATGCTTTTTTTAGATTTTCTTTTTTTATCTTATATTCATTTACTCTTGATATATCTCCTCTTTTTTCACATATAGGAATAAATTTTTCAAGTATATTGTATATAAAAAATCCTAACCAAATGCTTTCACCTTTTTGCTTGTTTCCTACTGTATTTAAGCCATCATTCCAGTCCCCTGAGCCTATTTTAGGCAATCCATGTTCTCCAAAGTTTAGACTTCTATCTATTGCTCTTATGCAATGTGTATATACGTTTTCTTTTTGTTTTGACTCTAAATACACGTCATATCTTTCGTCAACACCATCTGGTAAGAGTTCTCCCATAACATAAGGTTGTTCTTCTTCTAAAATAGTATAGTCTCCTGTAAAGTTTATATATTCATATACCAAATAACAAAGCCATAATAAGTCATCCGAAAATCTGGTTCTTATTCCTCTATTAATGTCATCATGCCACCAGTGTTCCACGTCCCCTTCTATAAATTGATGTCTACATGCAATTAATATTTGTTCTTTCATAAAGTTTATATCTGTATATTTTAATCCTATTGTGTCTTGCAATTGATCTCTAAATCCTATTGCTCCACCTGATTGTTGGTAACCTGTTCTTGACCACAGCCTAGATACTATTGTTTGATATGTTGCCCAACCATTAAGCATTATATTTATTGATTCTATTGGTGTTTTTACTTGTACTCTACTTACTAATTCATACCAAAAGGCTTTTTCTTTGTTTAGTTCTTGAGTACAATTTGTTATTTTAGAATATTTATATGCAGTATTTTTTGCATCTAGTTTACTCTCTTCTTCTCCAAATACTATACTAATTTCTTTGCTTTCATATCCTTCTAATTCAACTTCCAATTCTATTGCAATACAAGAATTTTGACCTAATCCAGAACTATTGTCTAATGAAACCAAATCTAGTGCAATTGGATTTTTTATAGTTTGATTCCCTATAAATGACTTTTTATCTCCTGTATAACTTTTTATATTCTCGCTTGTTGTAATATATGGAATGCATCTTTTAAAACTATCTTTATATAAATTGTTTGCAAAAATTACATTTGTTTCTTTTACTAATTGTATGTTTCCATTTGTTTTAATTTCATCTTCTCCAAATACATCTTTAATATAATATAATAATTTCAACTTTCTCTTTTTAGAGTTCAGGTTCTTAAGTTTTAAAATATTTATTTTTACTGTATCCTCTTTTGGAACAAAAATATTTAACTCTTGATATATTCCATTATATATATTCTTAAAGTTTACAAATCCTAACCCATAAGTTATATACGAATTTGTTTGTATATCATTTAAATTATTTGAAAGTGACCATTTTTTGCCATTTTCTTTATCTTTTAAATATATAATTTCAGAAGGTATATCTAGCACAGGCTCATTATTCCATGCAGATAATCTGTTTAATCTACTGTTTTTATGCCATGTAAATCCTCCTATGTTTTGAGTTACCAAAGTACCGAACTTAGGATTTGCAAGTATCATACTCCATGCAGTTGGAAGTTTATTGTCTTTTCCAATTTTTATTTTGTATTCTAAGCCATTTTCACTAAATCCACCATATTCGTTATAGTATTTTAATTCCTCCATATTCTCTTCTAGTTCTTCTTCTTTTTCTGTTTCTACTATTGGTTCATTTTCTTCTATCCCTATATTTTTAATTGTTTTTAAATATTCTTCTTCCAAATCTGTTATTGCTGTTTCTAGACTACCTGATTCAGCTTTTAAAAATACCGATGCTTTAAATTTTAATAAATCAATATCTTCTAAATCTATTTCGTTTTTGCATATTGTAAATATTCCACCAAAAATATTTTTTAAATACGCCAATTGCTTGTCTATTATTGCGTCTTCTATTTCATATTTTAAATATGAATCATAAGAATTTGGTTCTTCATTTATTATTACTAAATCTATTTTTATATCTTTGTTCCTAAAAAACTCATACGCTTTTAGACATTCTTTCACTACATAAATATCGTTTATATCCTTTATTTCTAGTAGCAGAATTGGTAAATCTCCTGATATCCCATATTTCCATAACTTACTTTGAGAATATATCCTTTTAGGCAATCTTTCTAAAACCAGTTTTCTTAATGGGTTATGGAATAATAAATAAGAAAGTAATTTCTGATAAGTTTCTACTTCTTTTCCTTTTAGTCCTAAGTATATATTTTCTGCTTCCACTTTTGCTCGTGACACTTCAAAGGCCTTTGTTATTATTTTTTCATTTTTATACTTTTCTAATGCTGATATTGCTTCTTCTTTATTATTTGCTATACTTAAAATCAAGTCAATTATTATTGTTTCAGATGGTTTTATTTTAATAGTTCTTTTAGTCGCCAAGCATGGTTCTGTAACTAATCCCATTGTTTTAGAATATGGTTTTGAGTCTTCTACTAATTCTGGAATAAGTGTGTTTCTTTTACCTAAAAACTTTTCTTGGCTTATTTCATATTCAAAATCTCCAACTGTTTCGTGTTCTGTATATAAATTCACTGCTAAATATATATCTTTATCTTTTACTCCTCTTTTCTTTCTTTTTACTAAAATATTATCTTTTTCTAGGTTTTCAAATGTTATAAATAAATTATTAAATGCCTGATGAGCATAATCTTGTTCCGGCTTTGATAAAACAGGTTCAAAATAGTTAGTTATCTCTAGCGTTTCTTCCATATTTCCGTTGTTTTTTAATTCAAGCCTTCTTATTTCTACCGGATCATTTGCACAAGCAATTACTTTTGTTTTTGTTTCTATGTTCCCATCTGTTCTTGTAAATTTAGTTTCAGATGGTGTAAAAGAAACTTTGAGCTTGTCTTGCTTTTTATCTATTGGAATATTTGTCCATATTCGTTTATTTGATACATTTTTTATATAAAAAATTATTCCTTGTTTTTTATCTGCCGTTTCTTTAAATCTGTTTATTAGAATTCCTTTATATTTACTAAATCCTTCTCCATTTGATTTTGTGCATATTGTATAATTCCCATTTGATATTGTATTTACTTCATTCAATTCATAATTTATTTTTGTATACGTTTGTTCTGTATAGTTTTCGTAATCTTTTGGTTTTAGTTTTTCTACTTTTTCTTTTTTTTCTTTTGTAATTATTGCTTTTTCTGGCATTCTTTCTTGCAATAATATTTTAATTCCTTCGATTTCTGGATTTTTCATAAACCTTTTTACTAGTATATTTTTATTTATTAAATTATTAATTGATAAAAGACTTAATCCCTGATGATGTGCCATATATGTTTTTACTGTTTCATATTTCTTGCCATATTTTAATCTTGAAAGTGTGTAATCTATTGATTCATAAAAACCATATTTGCTATCCATTCCTTCATTTTCTAATAGTTTTAAATTTTCTATTCCCTGTTTTGGTACATAGTTTAAACTTAAGAATACAGAATATGGTGATACTACCATATCGTCTTCAAGTCCTCTTTTTAAACCTAGCCATGGTATTCCAAATGCTTTGTACTGATAATTATTATTTAAATCTCTTAAATTAAAAGCCGCTTCCGAAATGCCAAATGGTATTCCTAATTTTTTTGCATATTCCATTTGACTCATTATTAAAAATCTGCATGCTTCTTCTAGTAAACTACCCTCATATTGTTCTATATTTATATTTGGCATTAAATATTCAAATGCTGTTCCGGACCATGATACAAGTCCTTTATATTTTTTTAAACTTGTTAATGTTCTACTTAAGCTATTCCAATGTTTTGATGGTATATCTTTTTTAGCTATCGCAACTAGGCTCGCTTGTCTTGCTTCTGAAGCTAGCAAATCATAATACGAATTTGTTAATTTATTTTCTTCTATATTAAATCCTATTGAAAATAATCGTTTTTTAGGGTTATATAACACAGAAAAATCCGTATTTTGTATAATGTTATCTATAATTTGTATCATTTGATTAATCTTTTCTATATATTCAGATGTGTTGGGAGCACTTACTTTTAGATTTTTTTCGGCATTTATTAAAAATTGTTTTACAGTATATAAATACCCAATAAAATTGCCATTATCTACTGTTGAAACATATCTTGGATTTAATGGTTCTAAAGTTTGTGTATTATACCAATTGTATAAATGTCCATTCCATTTTTGCAATTTTTGTATTGTTTCTAATGTTTTATTTATTCTTTCTATGGCATCTTCTAACTCTATATATTTCAAGTCATAAGCAGATACAATTGCAAGCATACCGAAGTCCTATATTGGTTGGAGATGTTCTTTTTGCTATTACTTCTTTTCTGTCTTCCTGATAATTATCTGGAGGTAAAAAATTATTTTCTTCATTCATTGTATCATTAAAGAAATTCCAAATTTTTTTACCTGTTTCTAAAAGATAATCTTTATCTTGCTTTGATATTTTCTCTACTGCTTCAATCTTATTTGCATCTTTGCTTAAATAATATGCTTCAATAGGTCCAAAAAGCCATATAACCCCAAGTATTACTTCAAATATTTGCTTTGTAAATATACCTGTTAACAAAATTAAATTTCCAAATAAAACATTTTCCCACATAAATTTATAATATGATATAATGTCCGTTTTGGCTTGTTTTTCTGCCTCTTCTGCTGTTAGCCATTCTAATAAATGTTCTTTGCTAACTTTTGTTCTATATATTGTTTTTATTATTGAATTTAATGTTATTATAGCTTTATTAGGTAGAAAACTTATTTCTAATATTCCTCTTAATACACTTGCCTTTAAGGCTCCTATAACTGGTATTATATTTTTGTGTGCAGAAATATAGTTAGAATCTACATTCTTTTTAAAAATTATATAATTTAATATATCAATTACACTTGAAAAAGTTATGCCTAGTAAAGAAATTGTAACTATTGGCCATATTTTTACACTTGTGGTCATTTTTAAAATTACAGAAAAAATTAGCCCGATAAATGCAGTAACTGGCATTATACTTCTCTTTAAATTATCTAATATTTTAAATTTAGATAATTTATTTAATGGGTTTAATTTTCTGGTTCCATTTTTTATTGTAATTTGTTTATTAAGCCACATTTTTATCTGCCAGTCTCCACGTATCCATCTGCTTAATCTGGTAATATAACTTATATACTTGCTTGGATAATCATCTAGTAATACGATATCTGTTGCAAGCCCACATCTTAAATAATTTCCTTCTAGTAAATCATGGCTTAGTACTGTATTTTCTGGTATTTCTTCACATAGTACATTATGAAAAATTTCTACATCATATATCCCTTTACCTGTAAAAATTCCTTCATCGAAATTATCATAATAGATATCTGATACAGCATTTGTATATGAATCTGTTCCTCCGAGGTCCTGCATAAATTTTAGTGAATAGATTTTTTCTGCTTGCCTCTAAATCTATTCCAATTCGAGGTTGAATTATTGCATGTCCTTGTTCTACAATATTTTTTTCTTTTGCTAAAACAGGACTATTCAAAATATGTGCCATTGCACCTATTAGTTCTTGTGCAGAATCTAAAACAAGATTAGTATCAGAATCTAGTGTTATTACATATTTAATTTTATCGCAAATGTCTTTCTCTTCATTTGCTATTGTGTTTACTCTAAAGGAATTTGCTCCATTTACTATAAAATCGTTAAACTGGCATAATAATCCTCTTTTTCTTTCCCATCCTAAAAAACTCTTTTCCCCTGCATTCCAAACTCTGTTTCTATACAAAAAATAGAATTTGTCATTTTCTTCTACTAGAGTTTTATATTTTTTATTTAACCTTTCTGCTTCTTCTAATCCTGTTTTTATTATTTCTTCGTCAAAGCTCTCTTTTTCGTTCTTGCTAGATGTACAATCTCCTAGCAAAGCAAAATATATATTTTCACTTTTGTTTGCTAAATAATATACTTCTAATTTTTCAAATAGTTCTTTCACTTTATCTTTTGAATTTATAATTGTTGGTATTACAATAAATGTAGAATATTTCTCTGGAATACCTTTACTAAAATCTAGTTTTGGCATTAATTTAGGTTTTACCTTTTTACTTAAAATATAGTTTAGCACTTGCATAAACATTTGAGAAATAGGTACATATAATATAATTCCAGAAACTATTGAAATCGCTGCATTTCTGCTTATATAGTTAAAACTTATAACAAATAGTATTGTAAGTAATATAGGAACTAGATTTATACTAAAAATATACCTTTTTGATTTTTGTTCTTTTGATATAATTTTTGTATTTTTTATACCTAATTCTTTTAGTAATTCTGCTTTTCCATCTTCTATTAAATAATAGCCTATATGTGTCTTTTTTCTATTTTTCCCTTGATATGTTCTTGACATTTCTAATATTTTATTTGCAATATATATTTCGGATATCTTAGTTTTTTCTGATATTTGTTTTATTTTATTTCTATAATCTTCTTTTGTTTTATAATCCATTTTACTATATACATTTGCAGGATCTTTTTTTAATATTTCTTCTACCCCATTTATATTTTCAAATAAATCTAAAAAATTTACTCTTAATATTTCTTTTATACTAATAATACTATTTCCCATAGAAACCTTAGATGCTGCAATATCATAGTGTTCTTTTGTTATAACTTCAGAAATTGTCATTCCCATTTTATTTACTTGTTCTTCTAATATTTCTAAATATGGTAATCCCTTTTTTCCTGTGCTCTTTAGCTTATATGACATATATTCAATAAAAGGATATTTCATTTCTTTATATGAAACATTCTCTTTATATTCATCTTTAATTGGTTTAAAAACTTGAGTATTTGCCTCTTTTTTCTCAACTAATCTTTCTATAATACTTTCTACCTTATATTTTTGTATCTGTGAAGAATATATCTTTTCACATATATTTCTTATATTTTCTATAATAGCTATCTCCAAAAAAATCCAAAGATTCCATATTTCCTCCATAGCAAGAGTTTTTCTTCTTTGGTACGCAGATATTGCCATACTTAAGATTTCATCATTTATTTTATTATCTGTATATGCAACTATTTCTGATGTTACTACATATATTCTGCTAAAACCTTTATACATACCTGTTGTTATTCCTGGTAGTTTTTTATATTTTGTAATTGTCATTTCTTTACATACAGTTTTAAATGTTTCTTCTATTATATAAAAGTTATCTAATAGCCATTCTCCTGCTGGATATAGGTTTATTCCCATTTTTATATGTTTATTTAATAAATCATAAGTTTTTTCTATAAACCTATAATTATCTTTTAATCTTGGAATTGGGTATGTTGCAATATTGGATGTTAATTCCACATCATGGCTTGTTGCAATCTTTTCCATATATTGTTCTAATTGATAGTTATCTAATACTGCACCTTTTATATTTAAATATTTATAATTAGTTTTTTTCAAAATTCTTCCACCTCAATATGTAATTTATACATATTTTTGCCAGGTATAGGAATTTTTATTCAATTATTAAAAAAACAGCATAGCATTTTTGCTACACTGTTTTGCAAAATATTTTTGAATTATTTTTCTTTTTTCTCTTTTACTGGTTTTGTCCAAGATATGTAGTCGCATCCGTTGTTTGGATTGTTCTCACATATATAATAATTTCTTCTTTTTTTAGTTTTTCTTATTTGTACTTTGCCTCCACATTTTGGACATGGTTCGTCTATTGTTTCTATATATGGTTTTGCATTTTGGCATTCTGGATATCCTGGGCAAGCCAAGAATTTTCCATATTTCCCATATTTAATTACCATCATTCTACCACATTTATCACATGGTACATCTGATACTTCATATTCTAATTTTACATGTTCTAATTCTTTGTCTACTTTTTCTACTACTTTTTCAAATGGTCCATAGAAATCTGCAATTACTTTTTTCCACTTTTCTTTTCCTTCTGCTATTTTATCAAACTCTTCTTCCATTTGTGCAGTAAATTCAACATTTATTACATCTCCAAAGTTTTCTATTAATAGCTTATTTACTATTCTTCCAAGTTCTGTTGGATGTATTTGTTTTTGTATTTTTTCTATATATCTTCTTGCAAGGATTGTTGTTATTGTTGGTGAATATGTACTTGGTCTTCCTATTCCTTTTTCTTCTAATGCTTTTACCAAACTTGCTTCTGTGTATCTTGGTGGTGGTTCTGTAAAACTCTGCTTTGTTTCTATCTTCTCTTTTTGTAGTTCTTGATTTTCTGTAAGTGGTGGTATTTTAGCAAACTCTTCTTTTTGTTCATTATCTTCTGTTTCTACATAAAGAGTCATAAATCCTTTGAATCTTATTGTTTGTCCATTTGCTCTAAAATTGTACTCATTTGCGTTTATTTTTACAAGCATAGTATCAAATATAGCTGCTGACATTTGGCTTGCTATAAACCTATTATATATCAATTTGTATAACTTATATTGGTCATTTGTTAGGCTTTCTTTTATTTTATCTGGTGTTAAGTCTATATAAGTTGGTCTTATTGCTTCATGGGCATCTTGTGCGTCTTTATTTGTTTTATAATATCTATTTTCATAGTATTCTTCCCCATAAGTGTTTTCAATATGTACTTTGGCTGCTGCTCTTGCTTCTTCTGATATTCTTGTAGAGTCAGTTCTCATATATGTAATTAAACCAACTGTTCCTTTTTCTGGTATTTTTACACCTTCATACAATCCGTTGAGCTACTTGCATTGTTTTTCTTAATGCAAAATTTAGTTTTCTTGAAGCCTCTTGTTGCATTGTACTTGTTGTAAATGGTGGTGCAGGAGTTCTCTTTTTTTCTCCTTTTTTAATTTCACTAACTACATATTTTGCTTTTTCTAATTCGTCTAATATTTTATCTATTTCTTCTTTTGAGTGTATATCTAATTTTTTATCATTCTTCCCATAGAATTTAGCTTCAAAACTCTTTTTAGGTTTTTTTGTGGCTAATGTAGCATATATATTCCAATACTCTTCTGGAATAAATTTTTCTATTTCTTCTTCTCTATCTACAACTAATTTTACAGCTACCGATTGTACTCTACCTGCAGATAAGCCTTTTTGGACTTTTTTCCATAATACGGGACTTATTTTATATCCAACTATTCTATCTAATACTCTTCTTGCTTGTTGTGCATCTGTTAAATCCATATCTATTTTTCTTGGATTTTGTATTGCTTTTTTTACAGCATCTTTTGTAATCTCATTAAATGTTACTCTACACATTTTGCTTTCATCTATTCCTAAAATGTTAGCTAAATGCCATGCAATTGCCTCTCCTTCACGGTCAGGGTCAGTTGCAAGATATACTTTTTTTGCATCTTTTGCTTCTTTTTTTAAGGATTTTATTAAATCTCCTTTTCCTCTTATGTTTATATATTGAGGTTCAAATGTTTTTGTATCAATTCCCAACTTTGATTTAGGTAAATCTCTTATATGTCCCATAGAAGCTACTACTTTTGTGCTTCCACCTAAGAATTTTTTTATTGTGTTTGCCTTTGCTGGGGATTCGACTATTACTAATTTGTCTGCCATTTTATTTACGCAGAAATGAAATGGCTTGCATTACATTTTCAAACTTAATTGTAGTACTTGCATTTGATTTCTGCTTCCTCCTTTTTTATTGTTTTAATTAAATTGAATTTTATATATGTAAGTAAATTTATTTATATAAAGGATATTCTTCACAAATTTTAGATACTTCTTTTTTTAGTTCTTCTTTTTTATTTTCATAATCTTCTACTGTTATACTTATTAATTTTGCTATTTTTTTCATTTCTCCTTCTTTAAACCCTCTTGTTGTTACTGCAGGTGTTCCAATTCTTATTCCACTTGTTATACTTGGTTTTTCCGTATCAAATGGAACTGCATTTTTATTTACTGTAATTCCAATATCATCTAATCTTGTTTCTAATTCTTTTCCTTTTATTCCTTTATTTCTCAAATCTATTAATACTAAATGATTATCTGTTCCTCCAGATACTAAATTAAAACCATATTTTAATAATTCTTCTGCTAGTGTTTTAGAATTTTTTATAATCTGATTTTGATACTCTTTAAATTCTGGCTTTTGTGCCTCACCAAAGCATACAGCTTTGGCTGCAATTACGTGCATTAAAGGTCCACCTTGAATTCCCGGAAATACGGCTTTATCAATTTCTTTCGCGTATTTCTCCTTGCATAAAATTATTCCTCCTCTTGGTCCTCTTAGAGTTTTATGAGTTGTGCTTGTGACAAAATCTGCATATGGTACTGGATTTTGATGAAGTCCTGCTGCTACTAATCCTGCAATGTGTGCCATATCTACCATAAAAAGACTTCCGACTTTATCTGCAATTTCTTTAAATTTTTTAAAATCTATTTCTCTTGGATAAGCACTTGCTCCTGCAAGTATTAATTTTGGCTTGTGTTCAATTGCTAGTCTTTCTACTTCTTCATAATCTATTTTACCTGTTTTTTCATCTACTCCATATGGAATAAAATTATACAATTTTCCAGAAGAATTTACTTTACTTCCATGAGATAGATGTCCTCCATGTGATAAATTCATTCCTAAAACTGTATCTCCCACGTTTAATTTTGCAAGATATACAGCCATATTTGCTTGAGCTCCTGAATGTGGTTGGACATTTGCATGTTTTGCTCCAAAAATTTCTTTTAGTCTGTCCCTCGCTAAATCTTCTACAATATCTACACATTCACATCCTCCATAATATCTTGCTCTAGGATATCCTTCTGCATATTTATTCGTCATATAGCTTCCGCATTGCCTCCATAACGCTATTACTTACAAAATTTTCTGACGCTATTAATTCTATTTTGTTTTGTTCTCTTTTTAGTTCCTGCATTATTGCATTATAAACTTGTTCATCTTCTCTTTTTAGATTTTCAAAAGTCGGCATGGTAAATCACCTCTTTTTGTAGCATTATATACTAAATATTTTTATGTGTAAATAGACGAAATAAAAAAAGAAAGGTTATTGTCCTTTCTTCTTAAATTTATAGACTACACATTATCTTTTATGTATTCTACTACGTCGTTTACTGTAACAACTTTTTCTGCATCAGCATCTGGAATTTCTAAATCAAATTCTTCTTCTAATGCCATTATTAACTCAACTATATCTAATGAATCAGCACCTAAATCATCTATAAAAGATGCATCTGGTGTTATAGCAGTTTCTGCTACTCCTAATTGTTCTACTATTATTTCTTTTACTTTATCGAAAACTTCTTCTGAACTCATAGGTCGCATTACACCTCCTTATTTATCTAGAAGTTAGAAATATATCTTCTAAACTATTTTATTTATTTTTTACTAACTAAAATATTATATGGTTTGAAATATATTGTCAATACTTTTTTGCAATTTATTTTATTTTTTCAAATTCTTCTTTTAAAATTTCTACTGCTTTTGACTCTGCAAATTTCTCTGCTTGTTTTATTGTAAAGTAAAATAGATAATCATCACTACTTCCATGTGCTTTTACAACAGGTTTTTTTACTCCTAAGAATAATGCTCCACCATATTCTTTGTAATCCATTGTTTTACTAAATCTTTTTATGCTTGGAAGTGCAGGAATTGCTCCTATTGTACTTAGTAAATTCTTTTTTAAACTTTCTGTTAAAGAACGTTTTACTAGTTTTCCAAAGCCTTCTACTGTTTTTAAGAATATGTTTCCTGTAAATCCATCTGTTACAACTGCATCAATATCCCCAGAAAAAGCTTCTCTTCCCTCTACGTTTCCTACAAAATTTATTCCATATTCTTCTGATTTTTCTTTTAAAAGCTTATAGCTTTCTTTCATTAGGTCATTTCCTTTTGTTTCTTCTGTGCCAATATTTAATAATCCTATTGCTGGTTTTTCTATTTTATATATGTTTTTCAAATATATATTTGCAAACTGTGCAAATTGTAAAAGGTTTATTGGTTTGCAATTTGTATTTGCTCCTGCATCTACTAGCATTAATCCTTTTTTGTATGATGGAAGCATTGGTGCAATTGCTGGTCTGTCTACTCCCTTTATTCTTCCTACTAATAATGTAGCGCCTGTAAGTAATGCTCCTGAATTCCCAGCAGAAATAAATACATCACCTTCATCTGCTTTTAACATATTAAATCCAACTACCATTGATGAATCTTTTTTGTGTTTAATTGCTTGAGTTGGTATATCTTCCATTTCTATTGTTTCTGTTGCATTTTTTATTGTTAATCTATCTGATATTTCTGATATACTATCTTTTCCATATAATTCTTTTATTCTGTTATTAATTATTTTTTCGTTTCCTACTAATACTATTTCTGAACTAATTTCGTTTATTGCTTTTACTGCGCCTTTAATATTTGCATCAGGTGCATTATCCCCACCCATTGCATCTAATAAAATTCTCATTTTAAATTCCCTTCTTTATAACAATATATTTTCATTTTTATATTTTATTATTTAATTGAAAAAAAATCAATAGTAAAAGATAGGAAATTTAGGTTTTTAATGATTTTGATTGGTCAATTGGAAATTCACGAAGTGCGAGGTGCGAAGTGTGAAAAAACGCAAAACAAAAAAGAGGTTAGAAAAGTAACCTCTTTTTATATCTAATTGGTATTACTCAATTATTTCTGAAACTATACCAGATCCAACTGTTCTACCACCTTCACGAATAGCAAATCTTAATCCTTTTTCCATTGCTATTGGTGTGATTAATTCGATAGTCATATCTACGTTATCTCCTGGCATTACCATTTCTGTACCTGCTGGTAAATCGATAACACCTGTAACGTCTGTTGTTCTGAAATAGAATTGTGGTCTATATCCATTGAAGAATGGTGTATGTCTTCCACCTTCTTCTTTTGTTAATACGTAAACTTGTGCTTTGAATTTTGTATGTGGATGTATTGATCCTGGTTTTGCTAAAACTTGACCTCTTTCGATGTCTTTTCTATCGATACCTCTTAATAGAACACCGATATTATCTCCAGCTTCTGCTTGGTCTAATAGTTTTCTGAACATTTCAACACCTGTTACAACAGTTTTCTTTTTCTCTGTTGATAAACCAACTATTTCAACTTCGTCTTGAACTTTAACAACTCCTCTTTCTACTCTACCTGTAGCAACTGTTCCTCTACCTGTTATAGAGAATACGTCTTCTACTGGCATTAAGAAGTCACCATCTGTTGGTCTGTCTGGTGTTGGTATATAGCTATCTACAGCATCCATTAATTCTTTAATGCATTGATATTCTGGTGCATTTGGATCTGTTGATGTAGATTCTAGAACTTTTAATGAAGATCCTTTTATAATTGGAATTTCATCTCCTGGGAAATCGTAGCTAGATAATAAATCTCTAACTTCCATTTCAACTAATTCTAATAATTCTGGGTCATCAACCATATCGCATTTGTTTAAGTAAACAACGATATATTTAACTCCAACTTGTCTTGCTAATAGTATATGCTCTCTTGTTTGAGGCATTGGACCGTCAGCTGCTGAAACAACTAATATTGCTCCATCCATTTGAGCTGCACCTGTAATCATGTTTTTTACATAGTCAGCGTGACCTGGACAGTCAACGTGTGCATAGTGTCTTTTTTCTGTTTCGTATTCAACGTGAGCTGTGTTGATTGTGATTCCTCTTGCTTTTTCTTCTGGAGCTCCATCGATTTGATCGTAAGCTTCGAATTTAGCTTTTCCTAATAATGATAAATATTTTGTAATAGCTGCTGTTGTTGTTGTTTTACCATGGTCAACGTGTCCGATTGTACCAATGTTAACGTGTGGTTTGTTTCTTTCAAATTTAGCTTTTGCCATTTTAAAATCCTCCTTATTTTTAGTTAGCCGTTCTTTATGAACATAGCTACTTTTATTTTTTTAAAATTTAATAACGTAATTTTGTTATGCACTTGCATTTTACAACATTTTCGTTAAAAATGCAAGTACTTTTTATTTTATATTAATTATTCAGCTTTTTTTCTTGAAGCAACGATTGTTTCAAGTACTGATTTTGGAACTTCTTCATAATGAGATGGTTCCATAGAGTATGAACCTCTACCTTGAGTTTTTGAACGTAAGTCTGTTGCATAACCAAACATTTCTGATAATGGAATAAATGCATGTATTTCTTGCATTCCATCGTTTGCATCCATACCTTCCATTCTTCCTCTTCTTGAGTTTACATCTCCTATAACATCTCCCATATATTCTTCTGGAACTGTTATTTCAACTTTCATTATTGGCTCTAAGATAACTGATTTCGCTTGTCTACATCCTTCTTTGAATGCCATAGAAGCAGCTATTTTGAAGGCCATTTCTGAAGAGTCAACTTCGTGGTATGAACCATCAACTAATGAAACTTTGAAATCTATAACTGGGTAACCAGCTAAGATACCGCTTTCAGCAGCTTCTCTCATACCTTGTTCAATTGGTTTAATATATTCTTTTGGAACAGCTCCTCCAACAATTTTGCTTTCGAATTCTATTCCTTTTCCTGGTTCTAATGGTTCCATTTCAAACCATACGTCACCGTATTGTCCTTTACCACCAGATTGACGAATAAATTTACCTTGAACTTTTACTTTATTTCTAATTGTTTCTTTGTAAGCAACTTGTGGTTTACCTACATTACATTCAACTTTGAATTCTCTTTTTAATCTATCTACGATGATATCTAGGTGTAATTCACCCATACCAGCGATGATTGTTTGTCCAGTTTCTTGGTTTGTATAAGCTTTGAATGTTGGGTCTTCTTCAGCAAGTTTTGCTAAAGCTATTCCCATTTTTTCTTGAGCTGCTTTATCTTTTGGCTCAATGGCTATATCGATAACTGGTTCTGGGAATTCCATTGATTCTAGGATTATTGGATGATCTGGATCACATAAAGTGTTTCCAGTTGTTACATCTTTTAAACCTACGGCTGCAGCAATATCACCAGCATAAACTTTGTCTATATCTTCTCTGTGATTTGCATGCATTTGAAGAATTCTTCCAACTCTTTCTTTTTTATCTTTGCTTGAATTTAGAACTGTTGATCCAGATTCAAGTGTTCCAGAGTAAACTCTGAAGAAACATAATTTTCCAACAAATGGGTCTGTAGCAATTTTAAATGCTAAAGCTGCAAATGGTTCTGTATCAGAAGTTTTAGCTTCTGTTTCTTCTCCATCCATTGTTTCACCTTTGATATGTGGTATATCTACTGGTGATGGCATGTAATCAACTATTGCATCTAATAATTCTTGAACACCTTTGTTTTTGTAAGAAGAACCACATGTTACAGGAACTATTTTATTTGCTAATGTTCCAGCTCTTAAACCTTTTTTGATTTCTTCTTCTGTTAACTCTTCACCGTCTAAGTATTTCATCATTAATTCTTCGTCTTGGTCAGCAGCAGCTTCAATCATATTAGCTCTCCATGTTTCAGCTTCTTCTTTCATTTCTTCTGGTATTTCTGTTTCTACAATGTGTTCTCCTAATTTATCATCTTGGATGAACGCTTTCATTTTTATAAGATCAACTATTCCTTGGAAGTTGTCTTCTGCACCTACTGGTAATTGGATTGGAACTGCATTTGCTTTTAATCTTGTTTTTAATTGGTCAACACAAAGCATAAAGTTAGCTCCAGTAATATCCATTTTATTTACATATACCATTCTTGGTACACTATATTTATCAGCTTGTCTCCAAACTGTTTCTGTTTGTGGTTGAACTCCACCTTTTGCTGCTAAAACTGTTACAGCTCCATCAAGAACTTTTAAAGATCTTTGAACTTCTACTGTAAAGTCAACGTGTCCTGGAGTATCGATAATATTAATTCTATTATTTTTCCAGAAACAAGTTGTACAAGCAGATGTAATTGTTATACCTCTTTCTTGTTCTTGTGCCATCCAGTCCATTGTTGCAGCACCTTCGTGAACTTCACCTATTTTGTGAGTTTTACCTGTATAGAATAATATTCTCTCTGTTGTTGTTGTTTTACCAGCATCAATGTGAGCCATTATTCCTATATTTCTTGTTCTTTCTAGTGGGTATGCTCTTCCTGCCATCTATATTTTCCCCCTCTCGTTTTTTTTTAATTCTACCATTTATAGTGAGCGAAAGCTTTATTAGCTTCAGCCATTCTATGTGTATCTTCTTTCTTCTTGAATGCTCCACCGTTTCCAGCAACTGCATCCATTATTTCACCAGCTAATTTTTCAGCCATTGTTTTTTCATGTCTGTTTCTAGCATATGTTACTAACCATCTTAATCCTAAAGTTTGTCTTCTTTCTGGTCTTATTTCTAATGGAACTTGGTATGTAGCTCCACCAACTCTTCTTGCTTTAACTTCAAGAACTGGCATTATGTTTTCTAAAGCTGCTTCAAAAACTTCTAAAGGATTTTTTCCTTCTTTTTCTTTTATAATGTCAAATGCATCATATACTATTTTTTGAGCAACTGATTTTTTACCATCTAACATTATGTTGTTTACTAATTTTGTAACAACTTTGCTGTTATATATTGGATCTGGTAAAACGTCTCTTTTTGCTATATATCCTTTTCTTGGCACTATTCTTCCCTCCTTAAATTTTTATTAGATATTCATCAAAATATCTTCGGTACTCTGAAAAGTTTTTTACTTTTCCGTATAGTGCATATAATCTATTTCTAAATTTAAGTACCTTAATTTAGTAAGTATTACAAGCACTACTTTTTAATTTTTAGCTAAGTTCTATTTTTTAGGTCTCTTAGCTCCGTATTTAGAACGAGCTTGCATTCTATCTTTAACACCAGCTGTATCTAATGTTCCTCTGATAATATGGTATCTAACACCTGGAAGGTCTTTTACCCTACCACCTCTTATTAATACAACACTGTGTTCTTGTAGGTTATGTCCTATACCTGGTATATAAGATGTTACTTCATAACCATTTGAAAGTCTAACTCTGGCAACTTTTCTTAAAGCTGAGTTTGGCTTTTTAGGTGTAACTGTTTTTACTACTGTACATACACCTCTTTTTTGTGGAGCTCTGTTATTTGTTAATTTTTTGTTTTTTGAGTTCCATCCATGTTGAAGAGCTGGTGCAGTTGATTTTGTTACTCCTGTTTGTCTTCCTTTTCTTACTAATTGATTAATTGTTGGCACTTAAATTTCACCTCCTATTTTTTATTTTTACTACGGAACTGCATAATACACGCAATTTACTATAGCATTTTCTATTTTACCATTTTTATGTATATAAGTCAAGAAAAACTTGGAATTTTTCCAAGTTTTTCTTTTTTATTATCTTTCATTTTCGTCAACACTATCTTGTTTTGTTTCTCTTTCTAAATCTTCGTCTCTTCCTAAATACTCTGTAAACTCTCTAGTTCCTTTTGCTATCGTTTTAGGGACTTTTAATGCTGCCTTAAATGCTTTTTTAGCCACATTTTTTGTTTTAGAAAGAGCTGGTATTTTTCCTTCTAATTTTGTATCTTCCCTTGTTGTAACTGGTTTGTTTTTAATTTTTCTTTTTCCTTTTTCTAATAATCCATATATTTTATTTTCTTTTAATCCAATAACAGACATACCTTCTATTTGGCTTTCTGCTTTTCCAACTCTCTTCATTATTCTCTTAGATTTTCCTGTTAATACTGTTTCACTTAAATCGTGTTCAACTTTTAAATTTTCACATTCTTGCTTATTCTTTACTGCTTTTACATATTCAATAATTTTCCCATTTTGTTCAAAATCATTTAATGCTTCCAATATTACAGGATTTAATTTTCTTTTTAAGAAGAAACGTTTTATTGAATTTTTTTCTAACGTTTCTATAGAACTAGCAACATTAGGTTCATTAAATATTCTTTTTGAATCCTTTACAATATCATCTAAAATATTTTCTTTAGTAAATGTTTTTAGTTCATTATTATTTTCTTTTAGAACAATATCAATTGCATCTTTTCCTTCTCTTATATTAATACCAACTATTTCTTTTTCTTTTAAATTTTTTAAAGATATTTGTTCTACTTCTTTATTATTTACTAGTGTTCTTATTGGTTGTTTTTCTTTTTTTGTTTCTTCTATCATCTTATCAGCACTTTGATTTAATTCTTCTTCTATATTTTCAATGTCAACTTCTTCGTTTTTCATTTTTTCTGATTTTTCTAAATCACCATTTTCTTTTTTATTATTTTCTATTGCTCTTTCTGTTCTTTCATCCAAATCTTTTCTTACTGCTTTTCTTTTATCAAACTCTTCGTTTTCTTTAATTGCTTCTTCCCAATCTTTTTCGAATTTTTCTTTGCTTTCTTTTTGATTTAATTTTTCAATCAAATTATCAAGATTTTCAAGAGTAAATTCATTATTAATAACATCCATTTTTTCTTTTATTTCTGTATATTTTTCTACTGGTGTCTTTCCTTCATATAAATTTGCTATTTCTAATTTTGGTTCAATGTCTTCTAATCTATGTTTGTTGTTTAAATATTGTTCTTTAGCATGATTAACTTTTATTTGTTCTTCTTTTGGTAATTTTAACCATTCTTCTTTTGTAACATCATTTAATTTTAATTCTTCTTCTAATTTTTTCTTTTCTTCTGTTAATTTTTTTACTTCATCTTGCTTTAAATTAGCAAATTCACTATTTCTATTTTTTTCAACCTTTGCTAATTTTACTTCTAATTCATTTAATATTTTTGATTTTTTTTCTTCCATATTTCTTTTTAAGTTTCTTTTTGCAAGTTCTTCATGTGCTAATGATTGTGCAAACTCAGAATCTTTCTCAGCATATTCTTTTGATAAATCCTCATAAAATGCGCTCTTATAATCTTGTATTTTATCCAATTCTTGTTTTTTATTATCTCTTTCTACTTTTAAATTTGCACTTTGCTCGCTTAATTTTTCAATAGAATCTTTTTGTTTTCTTAATTCCTTAATTTCTTTTTCAAATTCATTTACTAAATCCATTTTTCATTCTCCTATCTAAAATAAATCACTACTTTAATTTTACCAAAATTTTATTTACTTTTCAACATTTTTTCAACATTTTTCAATATTTTTTGTTACTATAAATTTTCCAAACTTCTCTCAGCCAATTTCATATATCTCTCCTTCTTATCCCTAATCTTCTTCCCCTCTAATTCAGGCAAAATACCAAAATTAGCATTCATAGGTTGAAACTTATCATTTGGAGTTGATATATATTTAGCCAAACTTCCAATAACAGTATATTCAGAAAATTCCACCTTTTTACCACTATCAAAGAATCTTTCTATAGCATTCAGTGCTGCAAGCATTCCAGAAGAAATTGACTCAACATACCCTTCTACACCTGTTATTTGTCCTGCAAAATATATATTATTATTTAATTTTAAATTATATGTATTGTCTAACAATTTTGTTGAATTTATATACGTATTTCTGTGCATTACTCCATATTTAACAAATTCTGCATTTTGTAATCCAGGTATCATACTAAATACTCTTTTTTGTTCTCCAAATTTCAGATTTGTTTGAAAACCAACTATGTTATATATTGTTGCATCTGTATTATCTTGTCTTAATTGAACTATTGCATATGGTCTTTTAGCATATCTTGGGTCATCAAATCCTACTGGTTTTAGTGGTCCAAATCTTAAAGTATCTATTCCTCTTTTTGCCATTATTTCAACAGGCATACACCCTTCAAATATTTCCTTCTTTTCAAAATCATGTAATGTAATAACTTCCGCTTCTACAAGTTCCTTACAGAAATTTTCATACTCTTCTTTATTCATTGGAAGATTGATATAACTTTTTTCTTGTTTAGATTGTCTATCTTTCCACTCTTCTACAGTTTCATCTTTTTTCTTTTCTTGTTCATATCTGTTACCATAAAAAGCGATATCAAAATCTATGCTATCTTTTAAAACAATTGGAGCTGCTGCATCATAAAAATATAGCTTATCTTCTCCTGTTAATTTTCCTATCTGTTTTGCTAACTTTTCAGAAGTCAATGGACCTGTTGCTATAATAACAATTCCATCTTCATTTTCCACATTTTCTACTTCTTTGTGAATTACTTCTATTAAAGGATTTTTTTCAATCTCTTCTGTTACTCTTTTAGAAAATTCTTCTCTATCTACCGCTAAGGCTTGACCTGCTGGTACACTAGTTTCATCAGCAATTCTTATTAATAATGAATCTAACTTTCTAAGTTCTTCTTTTAAAAGTCCACAAGCATTTGTAAGTAAGTTAGATTTAAATGAATTACTGCACACAATTTCCGCCAAATTTTTATTAGAATGTGCTTCTGAAAATTTGACTGGTTTCATTTCATATAATTTTACTTTTATTCCTCTTTTTGCAATTTGATATGCTGCCTCTGTTCCTGCAAGTCCTCCTCCTATTATTGTTATATAATCTTTCATAATTCTCCTCTACTTAAATAGAAAGGGAAAAGGGGACGTCCTTTTTTCCCTTTACATTTTTCCTTTATTCAAATAAATTCATAATATCTTCTTTTGAAAGTTTGCTAATAAATGTTGTTTTTGTATCTAACATATTATCAGTTAAAGTTGCCTTTCTTTGTTGCAAGTCATAAATTTTTTCTTCGATAGAATCTTTTGTTATTAATTTATAAACTTGTACATTATTTTTTTGTCCTATTCTATAAGCTCTGTCTGTTGCTTGATTTTCTGCTGATATATTCCACCATGGGTCATAATGTATAACCATATCTGCACCTATTAAATTCAAGCCTGTTCCTCCAGCTTTTAATGAAATCAAAAATACTTTTATTTCATCATTTTGATTAAATTCATCTACCAAATCCACTCTTTCATCAACTTTTGTTGCTCCTGTTAATTTAAAATATTTTATATTTCTATTTTTTAATTCTTTTTCTATTATTTCAAACATTGATGTATAACTTGAAAATAGCAATATTTTATGGCCTGCTGTTATTCCATCTTCTAATATTTCCATACATTGTTCTAATTTGCTGCAAGGTTCCTTGTAATTATCAATAAATAAACTTGGATGACAACAAATTTGTCTTAGTCTTGTTAATGCTGCTAGTATTTTTATTTGACTTCTTTCATAACCATTTGAGTTTATTTCATCTTGTAATTCTTGCTTTGTTCTAACTAAATATGATAGATAAATTTTTCTTTGTTCTTCTCCCATTTCATTTTTTAATACTGTAATTGTTTTTTCTGGCAACTCCGTTAATACCTCTTTTTTAGTTCTTCTTAAAACAAATGGTTCTATAAGCATTTTTAATTTTTTCATTGCATCTTCATCATTGTCTTTTACTATTGCAGTTTCATAGGTTGATTTGAATTTTTTATAGCTAAATAAATAGCCTGGCATAACAAAGTCAAATATTGACCATAATTCTGCAAGTGAATTTTCTATTGGTGTTCCTGTTAATGCAAATCTAGAATCTGCTTTTATTTGTTTAATTGCTTTTGCATTTTTAGCATTATTATTTTTTAGATATTGAGCTTCATCTGCAATGATAAATCTAAAAGTGTATTTTTTTTCTTTGTATATTTCTATATCTCTTTTTAATAAATCATATGATGTTACTATTACATCATATCTTTCTATTTCGTTAATTATTTCTTTCCTTTGGTTTGCATTTCCACTAATAACTTTGATATTTAATTCTGGTGCAAATTTTTCTATTTCGTTTTTCCAGTTTAAAGCAAGCGAACTTGGTGATACTACTAAACTTGTTTTTTTGTTTTCTTCTTGATTTTCTTTATAACTAACAAGCATAGATATAACTTGAATTGTTTTTCCTAACCCCATATCATCTGCAAGTATCCCTCCAAATCTATAATTATCTAGTGTTTTTAACCATTGAAATCCAGTTTTTTGATATGGTCTTAATATGTTTTCAAATTGTTGTGGTATATTCTCTTCTTCTAATAAATCTTTATTTAGATTGTTTACTATTTCTCTGTATTGTTTATCTTTTGTTATTTCTGTATTTTTCATTTTTTTCAATAATTGATTTAAATATAAGGTTCTGTTTACTGGTAATCTAACAGTTCCATTTTCTAGTTCTTTATAATCAATATCTGTTCCTGTTATAAGTTTATCTAAAAATTCTACTTCTTCACTATCTTGTAATTGCAAAAATGCTCCATTTTTTAACCTATAAAATTTCTTTTTTAATTTATATTTAGCAAGCATTTCTTGTAACTCTTCTGGGTTTATATTTAATTTGCTCAAATCTATTTCTAATAGATTATTTTCTACTCTTACTCCTAAAGAACCAACTTTAGGTGCTACTATTTCTTTGGTTTTAAAATTTTCTGTTACTAATACTTCAAATTTTTTCATATATAAATTTATATCTTCTGATAAGAAATTATATATTTTTTCATCATCTGGTAAAATAAATCTCAAATTTTGAGGCTCAAACATAAATCCTGTTTTCCTAAAAATATTCATTGCTTTTGTTTCTTCTACTATGTTTCTAGGAAATTTAAATTTTTTTTCTTCTTTTTGGTTTAATGGATTAAATTCATTTTCTCCATAGCATAGTTTTACATCTGCAACTACATAATTGTTTTTATCAAAATCAAGAAATACTTTTACTCTTAATTTTTCTGGTATGTATTCTTCTACTTCTTTCTTTAGCTTTTCTTCTATTTTTATTGCATTTTTAACCTTTGGTAAAACTATTGAAAATAAATCTCCTATTTCTTTTTTACCAAGCATAACTTCTGAAACGTAATTTTCTCTAAACAATGTTAGCATTTCTAGATTTGTATTTGTAAATTCTTTAGAACATCTATATAAATTTTTGTCTGTTAATACATATTTATAATTTTTTCCTCTTAAAATATTGATTTTGTATATATCAAAATTTGCAATAATTTTATATTCATCATCAGATATTTGTTCTAATGAAAAATCAAGTGGTGGGTCTTCTTCTAAAAAGTCTATTGCTTTTACTTCATAATCTTTTTCTATTAAAACTTTTTTATTTTTTTGTATGTCAAATAATTCATCAAGGCCGGTGTTTCCTAATATTATATTATTTTCATTTAGTGCTTTTCCATAATATCTATAGTTTGAATTCGCATTAGAATTTGCATATTTTATTATTTCTGCATATTTTAAGACAAATTCTAATAGTCCTTGGCTTTCTTGGTCAAACATTTCTTTTCTGTGTACAAATTCTAGTTTATCTCCATATTTGTAATTTTCTTTTAGCATCATTAATGTATAAAATTCTGCTAAATTCTTTATTTTATACATTCTTTTATTTCCAATTTTAAATTCAACTTTCATCTCTTTTGTGAATTTATCATATATTATTTTAGGCTCTATTTTTATTGTTCCTGTATTTTTTAGTTCATTGTCTTCTAGGTCTTTGTCTATTTCGTTTAATTCATGATTATATATTGTTTTTACTATTTGAGAAAAGTTTGTGTACTTTTTTTCTTTCTGTACAGTTGCTTTATTTTCATGTTTTTCTATCTTTTCCACATTATAGTCTGCTAATGCTAGAACTGTTGCTAATGTATGTTTACATACTCCATAGTAGTTGTAATAGTCTGGGCAAGTACATGTTATATTCTCTATTTCTCCGTTTTTTACTTGAATATATGTGTTATAAGTGTCTGTTCCTTCTACTTCCGCTGTTACTTCAAAGTTCATTGGATTCTCATATTCTACTTTTTTGAAATAAACTCTATTTTCATCTCTATATTTTTGTGCTTTTTGCTTTCTTTGTTCTCCTGCATCTTCACATAAATTATCTATAATATTATGATTTACTAACATTTTTATCTCCTTCACTTGGCTAATTATTATACTATATTTTACATAAATTTGCAATAGATACACAAAAAAAGAACATGTAAAAACATGCCCTAAATTTCACAAACTAGTTTTTTTTTACTTTTTTCTAGTCCTCTATAATACTTTGCTATAAGTTCATCTAATTCGATGCTTAATTTATATGTAATATCATAGCTTTCTCCGCATTCAATGCTTTTATTTAATTTATCTCTTAATTTACAAATTTCTTCATTTAACATTTTTATCTCTCCTTTTTCAATATTTCTCTTCTGTATATTTATAAATTAACATACATTTTGTCTCAAGTCAAGTATTTTCAACGTTTTTTAGCAACTTTCGTATGACCGTTTTTATCTTTTTTCGACATAAAAATACAAAAAAATACAGCATAAAATTTTATATCTAATTTTATGCCATAAAAACTAATTTTTTATTTTAACTTCTAACTACAGATAATATCATTTTTTTCTCATTAAATACATTTTTTAGAACTTGGTTTAAATAATCTATATTTATTGTTTCTATTTCTTCTAGATATTCAAAACTATTTATTCCTTTAAAATAATCCGATAAAAACATTCTTGCGATATCTGTTATATCATTATATTCTTTTATATATTCTCCATATATCATTTTCTTTGTTCTTTCAAAGTCTGCTTCATTAATTCCATCTTGTATATATTTTTTTATTTGAGCTTTTAAATCTTTATATAATTCTTCTGGATTATTTGATTGACCTGTTATTAGTATATGTGCATAGTTTTTATCAAATTCATATTCTATGCTTGGATTTGAATAACAGTTTCCTTTATCATATAATTTCTTATATAAGTCTGAACTTGCTCCTATTATTAAATTTAATAATATTTCTATTGCTATATGTTTTTTTACTTTTTCATTTTCTTCTGCTGGAATATCTTTAATTCCTATTGTGTATAATGGTTTGCTGACTTCCATTTTTTGTTCCGATTTTTCTTTTACTATTGTTTCTGGTTCTTCTTCAAAAATTCTTTTTATTTCTCCATTTGATTTTGTATCTACTAGTCTTTTTTTGATTTCTTCTAATAATTCATTTGGTTCAAAATCTCCTGCTATTACCATTGCCATATTTGATGGATTGTAAAATGTGTTGTAGCATTTGTATAAGATATCTTTATCTATTTTGCTTATAGTTTCAATTGTTCCTGTTATATCTAGTTTTACTGGATTATTATGATACATACTTTCTAGTGCATTTAAATATACTTTCCATTCTGGGTAATCATCATACATCATTATTTCTTGTCCAATGATTCCTTTTTCTTTTTCTACATTTTCATCTGTAAAATATGGATGTTGTACATAATCCATAAATTCATCTAATGCAGGGTAAAAATTGTCTGTACATTCAAACAAATATGCTGTATGGTCATTTGTTGTATATGCATTTGCATTAACTCCTATTGCTGTTAAAACATCTAGACTGTTTTTTCCATTTTCTTGTTCAAACATTTTATGTTCCAAAAAATGTGCTACTCCTTTTGGAACTTCTGTTATTTGAGTTTCTCCTGGTACTATAAATGTGCTGTCATTTGAACCGTAATGTGTTCCCAAAATTATATATTTCTTTTGAATATCTTTTTTTGGAATTATCATTACTGTTAAACCATTTTTTAATTTTTCTATATATAATTTTTCTTTAACTTTTGAATTTTCAATTATTTGCATATTTCCTTCTTTCTAATAGGGAAAAAAAGGACGTCCCCATTTCCCTATTTTAATTTTTCAAAAAATAAATTGTGTTTATACTTATTTGTTTAGCAACTTCTAGAACATCTGCTTTGTTTATTTTTTGTATGTTTTCGATATATTCTTCTAAGCTTGTTTTGGTTCCTGATAGTTCTTGACCAAAATAATAAGTTATTTCTGTATCTTGTTCATCATCTATTGTTTTTATTGAAGCAATTATTCCATTTTTTGCATTTTCTATTTCTTCATCTGTGAAGTCTCCATTTTTCATATCTTCTATTTGCTTTTTTATTATTTCTAATGCTTTTTGATAATTTGGAATATCTATTCCACAATTTATAAATATATTGTTTTTAAATCTATAATAACTTGAACTTGCTGTATATGCTAGGCTTGCTTTTTCTCTTACATTTTGGAATAGTTTTGAATTTGCACTTCCACCTAATAAACTGTTGTATATCATTATTTTGTATCGTGCATCTTTGTCTAATATGTTAACATCTAATCCTATTATAAGTTTTCCTTGTGTTACTTCCATTGATTCTTGTATTTCTTTTGCTTCTTCATTTTCTTTTTTTAGTAATTCAAATTCTTTAAAATCTGGTTTTCTTTCTTCTAGTTTTTCTATATTTTCATTTTGTTTTATTATATTGTGTATATTTTCATCTACTATTCCTGAAATATAAATATCTATTTTGCAAGTTTTTATTAATTCTAAATAATATTCATATAGATTTTTTTCGTTTATATCTTTTAAATCTTCTACATAACCAAATTTGTATAATCCAAATGGTTCATTTTTGTACATTTCTTCTATACATCTGTCTAAAGCATATCTTGCTTTGCTGTCTATCTTACCATCTATTATTTGTTTGATATTTTCTTTTTCTTGCTCTACGTATTCTTTTTTGAAAACTCCATTTTCTAAATATGGATTAAATATTATTTCAAATATTTTTTCTATTGAGCTTTTTATCATATTTTCTGCATCTTGTGGTAAGAATTCATTATTTACTGTTTCCATATAAAATTTTAGTATTTGGTTATCTCCTGTTTTATCAAGTCCACAATCAAAACTTGCCCCATACATATCTTCCATTTTTTTATTTATTTCTTCTTGTGTTTGCATAAATTTCGTTCCTCTTCTTAGAACTGCTGGTATTAATGCATTTTTAGTAATGTTTTTTCTATCTAGTTTTGTTGTTAGCATTACAGCTATTAGATTAGTTTTGAATTTTTCGGTTTTAATTGTATGCAATTTGATTCCATTTTTTATATCAATTTCATTATATTTCACAATATCACCCTTTCGATTTTTTCTTTGCTTGATTGCAATTTTAGTTTTTGTTTACTATTTTAATATTTATATTTTGTCCTAAAATTTGGTTATCATACTAAGTTATACTAAAAAAAGTGGATGTTTAAGAAATACTTTTATAACTCTTAAACTTCCACCTTTTATTTTAATTAAAATTTTCTTTTTCTTGCTGCCTCTGATTTTTTCTTTCTTTTTACACTAGGTTTTTCATAATGTTCTCTTTTACGAACTTCTTGTAAAACTCCGTTTCTAGCGCATTGTCTTTTAAACCTTTTTAAGGCATCTTCTATATTTCCATTATTAACTTTTATTTCTGACATTTATATTCCCCTCCTTCCGGTCATACGAAACTGTATGTGGGATAACCCTTTTTTAACGATATTCATTATACATTAAAGATTGGGACTTGTCAATAGTTAATTAACTTATTTGTGTTTTTTTCAAAATTGTTTGACAAATATTAAAAACCATGCTATACTAATATTAGCTTAAGAGTGTAGCTACTCATTGAGCAACACTTGATATGTGAGTGATGACACATATCTTTTTTTTTTGCAAAAAAACAGAGCAGGTGATGAACTGCTCTGAACTAATAAATTAGTTTTTAGTTTTGTTTCTATATGTATTCAGTTCTTCTTCCAATTTTTCAATTTTTTGAAGTAGAATCCATATAAGCATGTAGCCACTCATATTCGACCAACACCTCCCTTCACAAAGTTTTTCCTTATGAAAAGGATGTCATTATTATATCTTATTTTCTAACCTTTTACAATCAATTTTTGATATTTCATAAATTATTTATATTTAGATAAAACTATTAGCCAAAAAATATTTTTGATATAATATAACTAATTTGAAAATATGAGGTGGATTATGAAAAAATTTAGATTATTTTTATTAACTTTTATAGTAATTTTTTGTACTTTGGGTTGTAATAAAGCATATACTACCGATGATGAAGATGAAACTCAAAAATTACTATACCAAGATGCAACTATTAATACAGACGGTTCTGTAACTGTAAAAGAAGCTTTCTTGCTAAATAGCTCATATAATGGTCCTAACAGAAAAAAGCTCTTATTCAAATGTTAGTATATATTGTCCATCTAAAAAAAGAAAATTTTTTTTAGATGGAATATACTATCAAAAATGCAGTTGTATTACATAATGATATTGCTGAATTATATTGGTGTTTCCTTGAAAATACATCTTCAGATACCATATTAGATTATAAGCTTAAAGTACATTTACCAGGAGAAGATAACAATGTAATGGTATGGTCACATGGACCTTCTACTGAAAAAAGTAATATTATTGATAATAAAACTTTATCTTTTGTTTCAGCTGTTACATTGGGTTGCTCTAACAAAGTATTGAAAAATCTAATCATCATCTAGTTCTAATAATAGTTATTCTTCTGGTAGTGATGGATTTGGTGGTAGTTCATCTTAAGGTGGCTCTGGCGGAGGCGGATGGAGTCGTTTCTAGAATTTAATTACATATTTTGATTTCATCCATTTTAAAAGAGCGGTTACTCACCGCTCTTTGGAAAAATACTACTTTTTAATTTTTTCAAGCTTTCCTGATAATGATTTTCAAGTTGCTTATCGAAAACTCTATCAATTATTTCAATTTCAAATTTATTACCATCTTTTAGAACTAAAGTTACTGTAGATGGTAATACAAATTCTTCGGTTCTTACTGGAATTTCTACAGTATTTATATACTCATTAAAAGTTTCATTTAAAGTATAATATTCGAATTCTATTATATCATCATCGATTTTTGATGTTAAATAGTCAACTGTAAAGATCCCTTCTAAGCTTATTATTTTCCGATTTTCAATTTCAACAACGATAAAGCCACCACTTACCATTTCACATGTTTTCCGAGCAACTGCCTTATAACACAATGTCTTTTTCATATTTTTTCCTCCTAGGAACCAATATTTCTTGGTTATTTTGTTTTGTATACATAATATTATATCATTATTTTTGTTTTTTGGCAAATTTACTTAAGTTTATTTATTTCTTCTTGTGTTAATTCTGTTGCTTCTATAATTTGTTTTATTGGCATATTCATTTTTAGTAATTTTTTTGCTATTTCTTTTGACTTTTCTTTTGCTCCGTTGCTCAATTCCGTTGTTTAATTCCGTTGCTTAATTCCGTTGCTTTTTTCCAGTTTCTATACCCTCTTCAAAAAAATTCTGTTCACTCACTAATCTATTATATTCTGCCATTACTATTGAATTATGTCTTTCTCTTTCTTTTGGGTCT